>Ga0256404_1002372_pt1 | contig 41762 bp, 50 predicted proteins | sample RumenRJG_01DNA_FD_185990 | JGI IMG/M metagenome (GOLD analysis project Ga0256404, IMG submission 185990) | Bovine rumen microbial communities from Lethbridge, Alberta, Canada - RJG_01 | ecosystem: Host-associated > Mammals > Digestive system > Stomach > Rumen | place: Canada: Alberta | collected... | reverse complement strand
TCACTGAAGCCACTTTCAAAAACCGTTTTTGCGAGGGAGAGGGCTTCTTCAAATAAAGAGCCAGGGTCCATAAAAGGCCTCTTTATTGCTGGAAACGGGTCCTTGTTAAATACATGAATAACTACCATACCCTCGCATAAATACTCCGCTGGACGCTGAAGTGGACATAACAAGAAGCCCTTTTCATTAACACTGAAATCGTTTATGGGAGCCTTGTGAGTGCTTTTCATGTAAACAGAACAATGGGAGATTCGTTAGATCAGTATAAAGGAAAATTGATGGACGAGAGGAATAAAAATTATCAGGTAACAATAAATGGAATCCTTTTTGAGTGGGATACATGGAAGGAACAGCGTACGGTTCAAAAACACGGCGTAACATTCGAGGAAGCAGCAGAGATTTTTGCGAATGACGATACATTGATTATTCCAGATGAAGAACATTCGGATTCTGACGAAGAAAGGTGGAATGCTATAGGATATAGCACTAAGCAGAGAGTATTGATTGTGTGCCATTGCTATAAAGATGACGAGCGTATCAGAATTATAACTGCGCGTAAAGCAGAGCCAAATGAAGTAGCTGACTACGAAGCAGAAAGGAGAAGATTATGAATTCGACAGTTGAAATTAGAGACAATATAGATTTTACAAGAGCTATAAAAAATCCTTTTGCCAAGATAGCCAAGGCTGCTAAAGAATGTAATGGAGAATTATCAAATGAAACAAGTGAAAAAATGATGAAAGAGGCAATAGAAGAAATAAGAAAAAAAGTTGCAGGACAAGCTGATTAATACATACGCTCTACGGGGGTGGGTCACTGAAGGGTGGTACGGGATTTGGTTAAGGAAGCCTATTGTCTCACCTAAATAAGGAACCAGGGTCCATAAAAGGGGGCTTTATTGCTGGAAACGGGTCCTTGGTAAATACATGAACAAAGAGCCTACCCTCACATAAACACTCTGCTGGACGCTACAGTGGACATAATAAGAAGCTCTTCTCGTTACACTCAGAACCGTTTATGGAACCCTTGGATCATATATGGTTTTTTGGTTTAAGGCATCAGTTACCCTACGCTCCCTGAAATGCACCAGCCCACGGTCACTTAAGCGACCCATACCAATATCCGTAGTCGTGGATAAAAGAGGAGCTAAAGTAAAGGTTGTTGTAAAGAAGCACTGCTATTACATATTTTTTACTTTTTTTTTATGCGAGCCCTGTGAGTGCTATGCATGTAAACAAGAAAATAAAATACCTTGCATAAAAAACATATATAGAAGGTTGGTGAAGCGGATGGCAGATATCGATGCCAAAACAAATGAATATATGAGTGAAAGTGAACACTTTGCCGACTTGTTCAATTACTATGTGTACAATGGCCGGCAGGTGATAGACCCGGATAAACTTCAGGAGATGGATCGTACATCACTTTCAATAATCTATGGTGATGATACAAAGTCTTCGGTAACAGATGAGGATTACAGGGATGTAATAAAATTGCTTACTATAAAGGCAGATGATAATGCAACATATATGCTTCTGGGTCTGGAAGATCAGACGCATGTGCATTATGCCATGCCGGTGCGGGATATGTTGTATGATGCCAGATCCTATGCTAAACAGGTGAAGAACATATCAAGGAGACATCGCCTAGATGGTGACAATGGCACTACAAGCGATGAATTTCTAAGTGGTTTTCATAAGGATGATAAGATTCATCCTGTAATTACACTTGTGCTGTATTGGTCTGGTGGTGAATGGGATGGACCGACAAGTATCTATGAAATGCTGGATACGGATGATAATGAATTGCTGAGGCTTATCCCAAATTACAGAATAAATTTGATTTCACCTTCATCTATCAGAGAAAGTGATTTTGCTAAGTTTAAAACAACACTTGCCGAGGTACTGCAATATATCAAGCATTCCAGGAATAAAAACGAGCTGGATAAGGCACTAAATGAAAATGAACAATTCAGGCACCTCGACAGAGAGTCAGCTGATTTATTAAATACAGTGACGCATTCCAATCTTAAATTTGAGGAAGGAAAGGAGGAGGTTGATGTGTGTTTAGCCGTTAAAGAAATGAGAGAGGAAAGTGAAGCAAAGGTAATTGTAAGAACGATTGATCACATGGTTAAGGAAAAAGGGATGACAGTTTCTGAAGCATGTGATTTGGCTGGATACGCTGAGGAAGAATATTATTCCGCAAGAAAACTCATTCAGAGCAGTGCAGTCACAAAATAAGCCGGATATATACATGCGCTCTACGGGGGTGGGTCACTGAAGCCACTTTCAAAAACCGTTTTTACGAGGGAGAGGGCTTCTTCAAATAAAGAGCCTGGGCTCATAAAAGGCGTCTTTATTGCTGAAAAAGGCTCCTATTTATAATCTGGCATAAACATATGAGCGAAAAACAGAAAGTGCTTAGAGTATATCTTGATAATTGTGCATATAATCGTCCATATGACGACCAGACACAAATGAGAATCAATCTTGAAACGCAAGCGAAGTTGCATATTCAGGAATTGATAAGGGATGGCCAAATTGAACTTGTAACGTCATATGTCCTCGATTATGAAAATGGCCAAAACAGATTTGAGATGCAACGTACAGCAATAAAGCAGTTTATGAATGAAAATTCTTCGATTCATGTGACAGCTGAGAACAATGCGGATGTAAAATCGAAGGCGTTAGAGATTATGAAAACTGGAGTGAAGGAAAAGGACGCACTTCATGTAGCATGTGCGAAAAAAGCTGATTGCGATTACTTTATATCAACTGATGACAGATTATTGAAATATCAGGACGACAATATGCAGTTAGTTACGCCGGAAGAATTTATAAGGAGAATGGAGGCAGATTAATATGGCAAATACAGTAGAATTATACGACCAAGGATTAACCGTTCTTCTCGAGAAGCTTGGCGTGGTTAAGACGGAACAGTTCATAGCTATTGTAAAAAGAGAAAATTTTGATTATACAAAGTGGCAGAGAGAATATTTTGATCGTATGCCGGAAGGCGCCTTTACAAAAGCTTCCGAAGAGTATGAAAAACTACATCCATACACAGGCCGTGGACAGATAATCTGATTTATACATGCGCTCTACAGGGGTGGGTCACTGAAGCCACTTTCAAAAACCGTTTTTACGAGGGAGAGGGCTTCTTCAAATAAAGAGCCTGGGCTCATAAAAGACCTCTTTATTGCTGGAAACGGGTCCCACTTAAATACATGAATAAAGAGCCTATCCTAGCATAAATGAATCGCTGTGAGCTTCAGTGGAACTAATAAGGAGCTCCCTTCATTAACACTGGTAAGAATGGAGCACAGCTCAAGGAGAATTTAAGAACGCGCAACTAATTCAGTAAATCATACGATAAGCCATACCAGGACATACAATATAGAAGAAAGGAGGAGTCAGAATGGCAAGCATATCAGTAGATATTTCGCCTAATGTTATCGCCTGGGTAATTAGACAGAGTGAAAATAATAATGTTCCCATGAAGACACTGGAGATGCTGAACTCATGGTATTCAGGAGAGAAGAAACCTACATTCAGCCAGGTTGAAGACGTAAGTCAAAAGACCCGTATACCATTTGGCTTCTTCTTTATGAGTACTCCTCCGGAAGAATTCCCGTTGGCTGAGTTCAGAACTGTTGGAAGTAAGAAGTTTGACCAGCCAAGCAGAGACTATATTGATACAGTTCATTCCATGGAAGATGTCCAAGAGTGGATGGAAGATTATCGGAAAAGAGAAGATTGTGATCCGCTCTCTTATGTCGGTATTTGCAGAGAAGCATCAGATGGGTTAGAAGTCGCAAGGAAAATTCGAAATATACTTCAGCTTGATCTGGACTGGTATAAGATATCGAAAAGCGCAGCTGATTCTTTTTCTTTATTGCGTCAAAGGATGTCGGACAATGGCGTGATTGTCATGATGAATGGCGTGGTTGGAAGCAATACCAGAAGGAAGCTCAATATTAATGAGTTCAGAGCATTCACTCTTATCAATGCCTATGCACCACTTATATTTATAAATGCCTGTGATACTCATAATGCCAGGCTATTCTCACTGCTGCATGAGTTTGCCCATGTGCTTCTTGGAAAAGATAATCTCTATAATGATTCATATCGCCAGAATTCCTTGGTGAGTCGTGCCGAAGCAATTTGTAATGCAGCAGCGGCTGAAATATTGATTCCGAAGGAACATCTGATAGAATCATGGTCAGCAATTGAAAGTGATAATTCACTAGAAAAAGTAAGAGGTATCGCGAAAGAGTATAAATGCAGCGCATTTGTTGCAGCACGTAGATTACGCGATTTATCGTTGGTCAGTTATGATGGCTATGCAGCTATTCTTAAATGCTTGAACGAAGAATTCATTAACAGCGATGAAAAGAAATCCGGAGGAGGCGGGGATTACTACAGAACCTTGCAGTCCAGATGGGATAAAGGATTTATACGTTCTCTAAATGAAAGTGCCAGAGCCGGAGATACTTCATATACGGAGGTGTTCCGGCTGACTGGAACGAATGAGAAGACTTTTGATAAATTAGTATCAACGATAGGAGAGACTGCTGTATGACATATCTGTTTGACACGAACTCTCTCATTGAATCCAAGAAGAAGTTTTATGCCTTTGATATCGCGCCTGGTTTCTGGAAACAGCTGGAATCAATCATGGCTTCACGGGATGTCAGAATTCCTGAAATCGTCGTAGAGGAAATCTCAAGACAGTCTGATGATCTTAAGGATTGGATTGAAGGAATTCAGTACGTTAAAGAGGCCACAAAGAATCCTGAGCACATTCAGAATTACTCAAAGGTCATGAACTATATCAGTTCCTGTGGATACTACAATGAAAGAGCTGTCAGCAGCTGGGCTCAGCGTGAACTCGCAGATCCATGGCTGGTTGCCGAAGCGATGAGCCTCGGGGCTACAATCGTATCCTTTGAAAGGCCGAACCATGATTTAGGAAAAGGCAGTAAGCAGGGGAAAGTTCATATTCCTGATGTTGCAATACATTTCGGAGTGCAAATCTGCAGCCTGTATGATTTCATGAGGGAGTTTGGGATCAAGCTGTAATGATTATGAATTCTATAGTTGAGATTAGAGACAATATAGATTTTACAAGAGCTATGAAAAATCCTTTTGCTAAGATTGCGAAGGCTGCCAGGAAATGTAATGGGAAATTACCAAATGAAACAAGTGAAAAGATGATGAAAGAAGCAATAGAAGAAATCAGAAAAACAGCTGCCGGGCAAGTTTAATAATACATGCGCTCTACGGGGGTGGGTCACTGAAGTCACTTTCAAAAACCGTTTTTGCGAGGGAGAGGGCTTCTTCAAATAAAGAGCCTGGGTCCATAAAAGGGGTCTTTATCGCTGGAAAGGGGTCCTTGTTAAATACATGAATAAGGATCCTACCCTCACATAAATACTCTGCTGGGCGCTGCAGTGGAAGTAATAAGGAGCCCTGTTCATTAACACTGAAACAGTTTATGCTACCCAACCCTCATATATGGATTTCCGCTCTCAGAGCGTTAATTACCCTACCCTCGTATAAACAGAAAGACGGGAGGCAGCATCGTCGAGCCTATACTTTATAAACAATTCTGTCCCCTTTATGTCCTCTGGCTCCTGTATATTATCAGCTATCCATAGCTCATAAAGGAACAATGAATAAAGAGAGGTGTGGGTAGAATGCATGTAGTGCGGACCATGCAGGGCTGAGGCAAGAACTCACCGGATCGCCGTGTGAAGATATACACACCATCCGCTGCCAGCAGTGCCGCGTGAGAAGAACCGGATTGCCGCGTGAGAGTCAGCCCAGAGATTGCAGCGTGAGAAGTAGTCCTCCCACTGTATGAAAAGGAAAAGAGATAATTCCCGCAATAACAGAAAATAGAACCACACCAACCACCATAACCACTACGAACAATACCCACAGAACCATATATACCCACAGAACCATATATACCCACAGACCCCATAACGCCGGCTTCACATTATTAGAACTACTCATAGTTCTCGCCATCATCTCTGTTCTTGTTTCTATAGCTATCCCGGTATTTAGTGGGATGGTGGAAAAAAGCAGAAGAGCAGTGGACCTCGCCAATGCCCGCTCTCTCCGCTCAGCCTTAACCTCCGCACTTCTCTCCGAAGAAGTAACAATAAAAGATGAGGTGTATGGGGTTTGTATAGTAGTTGATAAGAATGGTGTGAAGACCGGAGTATGTAATAAGAAAAACGGCAGCGTGAAGGGTGGCACATCAAAAGTAAAAGGCAACATAAAAGAAGTAATAGAAAAGAGTGGACTAGAAAAAACGACAATAAAGCAGACCAAGAATAAATGGTACGCCGTAGCGGTATATGGAGACGGATCTTCATATTACTATGAAGGCGTTGGAACGCCGAAGTTGAATGAGAAGAATAAAAGGGAATGGACAGAGCTGGCCGAGGGACAGCAGGGATAAAAGATAAAAAAGATAAAAAAGATAAGAAGGACAGAAGCCACACAAGAGTGTGGGAGAAGAAGTAAGAAGCGGCAAAAAGAGCCAATGAAAAGAATAGAGAAGTACAAATAAACATATGACATGATAAAAAAGTTTAACACGGAAAAGACGAAGAACCTTGAGAAGGTCAATAATGTTCTACGGCTCTTCTACAGAAAATCGAAGAAGAGAAGCGCCAACACAGATGCAGCTCACTATCGCAATATTCTCATCATAGACTTTTCCCTCATCGGCGATATGGTGATGTCAATTCCGTTTCTTAAAAATATCCGATTCAACTGCCCGAATGCTCAGATCACGCTCGTAGCGATGCCGTGGTCAAAGGTAATACTGGGAGACCAGAGTTTAGTTGATAACTTCATAATCTTTAATGGTAAGGATGAGCTGGCAAGTCCAGGAGCGTGGATAAAGAATAGAAAAGATATAAGAAAGACGCTAAGAGAAGTAAACAAGACTCATTACGACATAGCATTCGAACCGAAGGGTGATCTTCGGCACATGCTATTCATGAGATATACAAATGCCGACCGGACTGTGAGCTACAACTACACGGGTGGCGATTATCTGGTGACGGACTGTTATGAGCCGGTGAAAGGTATTGAGCATCTCATAGATGAAAAGCTTGAGCTGCTAAGATTATCCGGTTTTTCTATTACTCCTTATGTGCCTGAGCTGAAGTTATCAGATGCGGCCAGGGATTATGTGGAATGCTATAAAGAGCGGCACGGGCTGGGAGGTAAAGTGCTGATCGGCATCCATCCAGGGGCCAGCAATGAGAATAAAAGGTTTGGTAAATATCCTGAGCTGGTTGAGAGGCTGAGTAAAGAACTTAGTAAAAAGAATAGAGATTATACTTTTCTCTTATTCGAAAGCCCTGATGGTGAGTCAGAAATTAAGAGCATCATCCAAACGCTCGATAGAACCCATATCTCTTACCACATCATCCAGAAAAGCATAGATAAGTACATACAGCTTGTATCTCTCTGCAACTACATGATCTGTAATGACAGCAGCGCCAGTCATATAGCAGCAGCATATAGCATACCAACGCTTGTAATCTTTGGAGCAGTGAAATCTGAAACTGCTCTGCCGAGAGGAAAAGGGAAGGTAGTAGCCGTATCTCATGATTTGGATTGCAAACCGTGTACATTACCACAATGCCCGAGAGGAACTTACGAGTGCATAGACAGTATCACTGTGGATGAGTGCATGGATGGGTTGCGAGAGATTGGGCTGATAAAAATACATAACAGAAAAGAGGCAAGAGCATGAAACTTTATGTTGGAAGCAGGGATTACTGCCCTGAAGGATACAAAACAGTGGATATTGATGCGCATTATCATCCGGACATTGTTGCAGATATCTGTGACTTATCCTGTATCAAAGATGGTGAAGCAGAAGCAGTTACTGCAAATGCTGTTCTCGAACATATTGAGTGGCCTCTTTCTTTTAAAGCCCTCTCGGAATTCGCACGGATACTGAATCGGGGGGGTGCTACAAGTCTCCGTCCCAGATATGGAGCTCTTATGCAAGCTTATAATTGACGGCAAGAGTCCGTGGTATGCTGCGAGTTTATTGTATGGTGTCGGCGGCATAGATAATCCTTTTGAAAAGCATCGGTACGGATGGACCAGATCCATGATGATTGAGATGCTATCAATATTGGGATTTGAAGATTTTGAATTTTTTACATCTGATTTTGACGACTCTTCAAATGGATGGATTCAGACAGACTTTGATAAAAAGTTCAGTGCTTCAATGAATATCAAGTGTGTCAAGAAGAATGATCCGTTTATGAATCCTGCAATAATTTATGAACAGCTTCTAAAAGACAATATGTCTGGAATGGTAGAAGTTATAAGTAAATTGAGCAGGAATGAGGAATTTAACAAGAAGCTGGCAGCAACAAATGAATACTACATTCAGTCGTTAGCTTTCCAGATAATAGACATGAAGCACAGAATCTCTTATCTTGAAGAGAATGAGGCTAAGCAAAATAATACTATAACTGAGAAAGATAACAGGATTCAAGAGTTAGAGAATAAGCTGAAGTATATAGAAGAGGACCAGAAAGAAGATAAAATTACAGAGCCAAATAGATTATCTCGATGGTTTCATACAAAAACAAAGTAACAGATATTACTGAGATAAAGAGTGGATGAAGAATAAAGCAATTTTCTTAGACCGCGATGGCACGATTAATGTTGATAAGCACTACTTGCATAAGATTGAGGACTTCGAGTTTATTCCTGGAACATTAGAAGGATTGAAACTTCTGTATGATGCAGGATACATGTTGATCCTGATAACAAATCAGTCTGGAATAGGCAGAGGGTATTTCACTGAAGATGAGTATAAAGTGCTTGAAGCGTGGTTAGAGGAAAGATTACAAAAAAATGGATCACCTCTTACTGCCTCATATTATTGTCCACACCTTCCGGACGCTAAGATTGAAAAATATCGCTTGGATTGTGAGTGCCGTAAGCCAAAGCTCGGTATGTATGAGAGGGCTATAAAAGACTGGAATATTGATGTGGGAAATTCCTACGCTATAGGTGATCGCCTGAGGGACTGCAGTATATGTGAGAAGACTGATTGTCAGGGTTTTCTAGTTGGCAGTACAGAAGATAAGGAAGTCATTGACAAGGTAAAAGCTGGCAAAGTGAAGTCAGTTTCATACGCCACTGATTTGTACACGACGGCAAGAGAAATAGTAAAGAAGTAAGGAAAGAAGATGGGAATCAGAGGTTACTTCAGAGACTTAAGGGACAGGCTTGGACATATAGAAAATAAGAATGACGATGCTATAGAGCGCTTGGTTCACATAGAAGATAAAGAAAATGAACTGAGAGAGCGTCTGATTCACATTGAGCAGAAGGCAGACGATCTCCTAAACAGGAATACTGAAACCAATACATCGAATTCCACCACCAAACCCGGCAATCTTTCCTATGCTCAGTATGGTGAGGATGTGCTCATTTACAATGTGTTCAAGGAGCTTGGAATAAAACATCCTTCTTACATTGATGTTGGAGCGCATGATCCTTACATCATTAGTAACACAGCCTATTTTCATGAACATGGTTCTCGTGGAATAAACATCGAGGCAAATCCTAATCTTTTCAAAAAGTTCCCTGAAGAACGGCCAGATGATGTAAATATCAACTGTGGCGCTGGAAAAGAAGAAGGTGAAATGTCCTTCTATATGATTGATGAGTACAGCGGTAGAAACAGTTTCATAAAAGAAAATGTAGAGCAGTTCGTCGCTGCCAATCCGGAATTCAAAATACAGGAAGTTCGCAAGATAAAGATCAGACCACTAAATGTATTGATGAAAGAGGGATTGGAACAGCTTAACGAAAAGCTTCAGAATGTAGCAAATACAGGCCTCTCTCAGCAAATCGGGGGGGGGGCACTACGCTGGATTATATGTCTATTGACATTGAAGGCTTGGAGTATGATGCCTTGTCGACAGTCAACCTGAAACAGGATGGTCCCAAAGTTTTGACGATAGAGATAGGGCCAAATCAGAGCCATCACGAAGAACTGATCAAAATGATTAATGACGCAGGATATTTCCTATACCTGAAGATACACAGTAATCACACGTTCATTAGGAATGAATACTATGATGCGTTAATGAAATAGTTTGTAGGTGCCACATGGGTGAAGTCATCAGAGATGTTGATACGATAGACATCGGAAAAAACAAGTTAAAGATAGAGCTCAACCATTCAACCAGGGAGCGTGGAGAATATGAGATTCATATTCAGGACGATCATTTCAGACTCGCGGTAACAGAGCGTGAGTTTCTTCAGATATGTTCCTGCTTTGTACTCGCCCGCAAGCAGATGTATATTCTTAAGGGAAAAGAGGATGCATCTTCACTTGATTCCTCCAATACTGCTCTAACTATGCTCGATGAGGAAGCAGAAACCGATAGTGAAGTACCAGCACCTCATTACATTGACAGTGCTGCTATAAGGGCCTTCTTTGCAGAACTCAATGATTCAGACATTCAGTATGTACTGATCAAGAACGTAAACGATGAGCTCCCAGATAGACTGAAGAATGGCAAGGATATAGATATTCTGGTCAAAGAAACAGATCATCAGAAATTTGATGAGTTCATGTCTTCTCACAACTTCCGCAGACATACCCCACCTAAAGGACGCGCTAAGGGATGGAATTTTGCCTATCAGCTTCCGGAGTATGAATTCTGGAAGAAGGAAGATATTGATGATGATCTCTTTATTGATGCAAGCTTCAAACTGTCATGCGAAAGTCTGACTCCCAAGACGTGGATTCCACTGGATAGATTAATAAATGATGATATCTGGGAAAAGAGAGTATTTGATAGAGATAACAACTTTTGGATTCTTGATGATAAAACTCAACTGATATACCTGCTGTGTAGAAGTATCTTCGATAAGAGAGAGTTTAAGGCAGGGTATGTAAGAGGGATTGAGGAGAGAGTGCAGTACATAGATGATTCTGATGTGCAGATGGAGCTTAGTAAGGTATTCTTTAAGTTCACACCAGTTCTTACCCAGATGGTTAAAGATAAGCAATACGGACAGATTATTGATGCGTATTTGGAGTTTGTAGATTATTGACATTGATGAGGTAAAAATGAGCAATCCTGGAGTGCGGGCGCTGGCGTCACTAAAGCCAGTAGGTGTCCCGTGGAGATTTGAAATAGAAGATAACGTTGGTGAAGCTATCCACGTTCATTACAGAGACATAAGGTTAGATCTGACAATAAAAGAATTTTATGCTTTGGCTGAAAAGGCTGAGAAATGTATCAACAGTCTCGTGTCAAATAGAGCCGACAGGGATGTCGAAGGTTTTTCTGCTTCGGACTTTGATCCTGTCAATCTGGTTGGCCTTGCAGGAATTCTTCCGGACATTGAGCGTATTACCTACGACGAGGTATATCTTGAAGACCTGCTTGTTGATACAACAGATCCTGTACTACCTGAACCCTCTGAAAAATACCGGGGGGGGGTACAGCAGCAATATGGAAATATCCACGAAGGCAGACCAGAATGGAGAATTCATACGTCCATTACCAGAGTCACGCATAGTCAAGGCATTAAATGGCAGAACACACGAAAACGATGTGCGTTCACAGGTTAACTACTATGACGGCGCTACAGGTAGCGTTTTATCAAACGAAGAGAGACTGGAGTACAACTTACAGAAGATAAAGGAGGAAGGGTATCCCGGTAAATCAGGGAATTCGCTTATTACTCTGTTTAATGACAGCAATAGAATATATGATGGCCAGCATCGTGCTGGGTGCCTCTATTATTTGAACGGCAATATAAAGGTAAAAGTAAGGCGGCTGTGGTTCAAGAATTTCCATTCATCTGATGATAGTAATGTAGGAGCTAATGAAACATCTTATGAAATGCAGCCAGAGATAAGGATTCACAAAGATTCAGGAGTAAGAAGTATTACTGTGGATCTATCAACTCTGAACCTTGATAATTCGTACAGCGTTAAAGTGAGGGAGGCATAAATGCTAGGCCATGGATGTAAAGAGCGTCAAGAAACACTTCTTGCACAGTCTGCTGAACAGAGAGAAAAACTTGATCAGATAGAAGAACGACTTATCCATATTGAAGAGCGGCTAGTTAGCATTGAAAATCTGGAAAGAGAAAACCAGGAGAGCAATGCTAGATTAGACGATGTTCTCCGAAGGGTAGAGGAAAGAGCTGTTCATATTGAAGAGCGTTTGGAAAGTATTGAGAATCGCCTTACGATCATGGATGAAGATAAGATGAATTCACTGATAGAGAATCAAGGACAGGGTACAGATATTGTGTTGAAATTGCAGAAGTGATGTCGCTCCATAGAGGGCAGCCAGATATATGCAATAAGACACAAATCAATAATTCATTCTTGAACACTACCACCGGAATATCTGAAACAGAATGGGAATCAGAAGTTATTTCAGAGATGTCCGGGAAAGGCTTGTTCATATAGAAGATAAGACAGATGGGATTAGCTCAAACGTTCAGAGTAGTTCAGAAGATATACAAGCGGTAACAGCTACAGTAAAGCATGTAAATGAGAACTGTGTTGATTCCAGAGAACGCCTCATTCACGTAGAGAACAAGGAAAACGATATCAGAGATCGTGTAATACACATAGAGGATAAAGTTGACAAACTTCTCTCACGTGATTCTGAGAAGATGTACACAGGATTTCTTCCTGATGGTTTAGAGACCGCTGAGTCCCGAGGGGGGGGTCACTGGAAAGCAGCTTAATATCGTTTTCTCAACCACACGCCAGTGGAATCCAGGAGATGAATTTATTCTTCGTGGAGTGATGAGTATTCTACGATACCTTGGCATTCACTTCAATCCTATCATCTACAACCGTAATCCTGATATTCATTCTCAGTTCGATATGAAATTTCGGGCGTCACATGTCCCGACAGGATTTAATGAGGATGAAAGACAAAGGAATCTTGAGGCAGTCCTGAAATTCGGAATGTTTGATAACTCAGTGAAACCGGATACAGACTTGAGTTTTGTTGACTGGGTTATTTTTGCAGGTACACCGGAATGGTGCAATGGACGAAACAAAGATCTCTACGAACTGATTATAAAGTATCAGCTTCCAGTGTTGATTCTTGGTGTAGGCGGCGGAGTAGACATTTATAAGGAGAAATACAAGGAAGTCATTCAGAAGGCAAAACTGATTACTGTCCGGGAACACACCACACAGAGGGCGCTGGCAGAGAAAGGCATATCATCCACATTTATGACATGCCCGTCTATCCTATCCGCGCCGAAAGCTTATGAGAAGCAGATTTATAGATGTTCGACAATTGCTTTGATATATCAGGCAACAGTTCGTGAGTCTGTTCTATGGAATGGTTCATCTGAAGACCTGTATAAATTTGAGTTAGAGTTTTACAAGAGAATAATCGAGCAATATGGCAGCTATATGAAGATATTCATGGTTTGCCATTATATCGACGAGGTACCACTTGCTTACCGGGATTTCCCTGATATGGATATCAGATACTCTTATGATTCCGCTGATTACTATGACATCTACCATAATGCAGACCTTGTCATTGGTCCTCGCGTACATGGAATAGGTGTGAGTGCATCGATGTTGATTCCTGGAATCGCCATATTGCATGATGCGCGGGGTGAAACCTGTGAGGGATTTCATGCGAAAACTATCAATATTCAGAGCGGCAGCGACAGCGCGATGAAATCCGTTAGAGAAGTGGTTGGAAAGGTGCCAGAGCTTAACAGGGATCTTTACGCACACAAACATAATACTATGGTTGAATATGTTTCCACAGTTGGTGAAGCTATGATGGATAGAGATGTTCATTATGATTGTGAGAGCGATGTAAATGATAAGAAGTACAATCTGAAAGAAGTTAAGGCTTCTGATATTGGATTGTAAGCATGCTCAAGTATGACAGCTGTGGAGTTATACATATAAAAAGAAAACCTGAAAGGAAACAAATGAATGTTAATCGAAACAGCAAATAGTGAGATCGAGGAGAAGATACAGATTCTCAACTCGCTAAAGAACTCAGAATACTTATCAACCTTATCCGATGCCGTGGATGCCATCACTGATGCGCTTAAAAACGGGCATCGGATTTTTCTTGCAGGAAATGGTGGATCAGCAGCCGATGCACAGCATTTTGCAGGAGAGATTGTAGGACGTTTCATGATGGAACGTAAGGGTTTACCTGCTATGTCTCTTTGCGTAGATCCTTCTGTTATGACCTGCATTGGCAACGACTATGGTTATGATGAAGTGTTTGCCAGGCAGCTTGAGGGCTTAGGTCAGAAGGGTGATGTGTTCATAGGAATAAGCACCAGCGGCAATTCAGAGAACATCATCAGGGCAATTAAGAAAGCAGATGAGATAGGTATTACTACTGTTGCATTCCTGGGTAAAGGCGGTGGAAAGATAAAGGATCTTGTTAAGTACCCGCTCATAGTACCTTCAAATTCTACTCCTCGCATTCAGGAGATTCATACGTTCACGGTACATATGATCTGCGAAGCAGTAGAGAAGAATATTTTTGGATGATATGGTCTGGCTTGTAGGCCATTGTAACTAATAAGGTATCAATTATGAGAGGGTAAGTGGAATACATACAATGGCGGGCAGTATACTGAGAAAAATCAAGAACAAGCTCAAGTTCAGTAAGACTTACAGTAATTTTCGAGCTAAGCAGCGTGATTATGTGCGAAGACTCCTGAAAGACGACTTCCAGCCGATTAAAATGGAGCCTGGGACCAAGCAGATATGGGTTCCTACATATCCTGCAGGTGGACTTATGCCTGTCAGATCTGTTGAGACCAAGGATCAGCTTTGGATTGCATTTTATCCCACGGGCGGCTATGGCGATGGAATTATCAGCGCAAAGCTCTTTGATGAGCTCATGACATTAGCGCCTGTAAGAATTGATGTGTATGTGAACAATCTTGCCTTTGGTGAAGCTGTCTATGGTCAGAGACCCAATGTACGGATCTATCATGTAGATGCCTTTCACCAACATTATGAAATGTATGACCTTGTCTTAACGGTCGAGCATTTCGTACACGTTGAGCATTTTGATCCGTTGCATATGAATGAAGCTGGAAAAGCGCTGCTACCTTACATAAGAAAATTAGGTGAGGCGATGCTTCTAGTACGTCCTGACATAGAACAGCAATGGTACCGCGAAGGGATGCACTTCAGAAGATGCGAGCTTAACGATGTCAACCGCTATACTGAGCTCAACATGGGTAATGTCTTTCACATCAAAGATCAGCTTGTCTCTGTCTATCCGGATGTTAAGTATTATCAAGCCTATAAAGATCTGAATCTCGGTGATAAGTATATAACTCTCAACTTCGGCACAGATGTTATGCACCATGCCGGGATACAGACCAAGGAATGGCCGCTGAAGCACTTCGAAGGGTTTGTGAAGCTGTTCAGAGAAAAGTATCCGGATTATAAGATTTATCAGACTGGTGGGCCGAAGAGTACAGTTATTGAAGGTGTTGATGGTACGATCTTTGGTAAGTCACTTGAAATCATCAAGTGGGTCATGAAGAACTCAACACTTCATGTTGACTGTGAAGGCGGTATGGTTCATATGGCATCGCAGCTCTTCACGAAGTGCCTTGTAGTGTTCGGACCTACACCTGCTCATATGTATGCCTATCCCTGGAACATCAATATCGTTCCTGAAGTATGCAGCAATTGCATGGGCGTCCATAAGGAATGGGCGTATGAGTGCTACAAGGGATTTGACGAGCCGCCATGTACGAACTCGATTACTCCTGAGATAGCCATGGGCCATATAAAATTTTATATGGAGCAAGGTAAGCCTAAAAGGGAGCTGAATGCTGATGAAGTCAGAAACGTTGATACAGAAGAACTTGAAAGCGAGTTAAGCAGGATTATCGATAGTGCGGATGAAGTCAAGGTAATCCTCTTTGTGAACCCTGGTCAGAGCGATATGCCTGCCAAGGCGAGAAAATTGGGATACAAGGTATGCACAGTTGACCCGACATATGGTTGGAATGGCAACATGCTTGATGTCTCCTACTCTTCTTACACAGGTAAGAACATAAAGCTTGGAATTGATTCCCGTTTTGGCAACATCTATAACATTCCTTTCTCTGGTTACACATTTGATTATGTAATTCTCATGAATGAGCCTGAGAATGGTATCAAAGATCAGTATGATATTTCCAGAGTTCTGAGAGCAAACGGAAAACTCATATGTGTGAAGTGATAAGGAGAAGCGGGCGATGAATGATGGAGGAGCATGATAATAATATTTTTAATCTGTCTCTGCCTCATCTTCATAATAGTACTCTACAAGGATAACGGTTCTTTTAAGAAAAAAATCTCGACAGCTAAGCTCATAGCATCAAATCAAGGTTTAGGAGGAATGCTGAAGCAGGCAGCTATCAATGTGAGCTCTAAAGCTGTGGGGAAGGTTAAGAGGGTAATAGCTCACTTCAGAAGAACCAGTAATGACAAGAGCCTCAGTATTGCCTTTCTTCCTTCTGGGGGATTCGGAGATTATATTATCTCAGCAAAAGTACTGGAAGAGATAATAGACAAGATAATTACAGATGGTAATTCAAAAGGCGCGGCAATAGAAAGAATCACGGTTTTCAGTGATAAAGAGGCATTTGCACGAAGCATTTACAGTAGTTATCCGAATGTGGAATTCAAGCCGGACAGCAAGTATTACAGCGAAAATGTATCATATGATCTGGCAGTCAAGGTCGAACATCTTGTATATGTTAACCACGTTGACTTTCCAAGGCTTGATCAGTTATCTCCATCACTATCTGCATCCATTCGATACATCACAGACCATTGGAATGAATTTGACTTAGATATAGCTGACCAATGCTTCAGAGAACGGATATGGTTTGAGCGTTGTCGTGTTGAGAAGTTGGATCGCTGGACCGAACTCCGCATGGATAAGGCGTTCCAAATTGCTGATAAGAAGATAACACTTCCGATAGATGAAAAGTTCAGAGCAAATGCAGAAGAGCTTGTGCCACAGAAATACATAACCATTAATTATGGCGCAGACCAGATGCGAAAAGGAGCCAAACAGCTCAAAGTATGGCTGCCTGAGCATTATAAAGAATTTATCAAGCTCTTCCATCAAGCCTATCCCGGCATAAAAGTAGTTCAGTTAGGGAGTGCTGATGGAGAGAAGCTTGAAGGTGCTGATCGATACGTATTAGGTGAGAACCTTGAAACAGTGAAATGGATTCTGAAAGGTTCATTAGTCCATGTAGATTCCGAAGGTGGCCTGGTTCATCTTGCTCATCAGCTTGATACTCGCTGCGTGGTAATGTTCGGACCAACGCCTGTGCATATGTATGGATATGAAGAGAACATCAACATAGTGCCATCAACTTGCAACAACTGTATGGGAACACACATGGACTGGGCTTATAAGTGCTTGAGAGAAAGAGATGCACGGGGAGAGCGTGAGTATCCTCTTTGCATGAGAAGTATCGCTCCGGATCAGGTGCTTAAAGCGGTTAAAGAAGTAATAAGCCAGCAGAAAAAATAATATAAAAGCAAAGGGAAGAGGGAATAGTATTATTATGAACACTGAAAAGAAGCAGAAGTTTTCTGATGCCATAGGAAGATTCAAAGACTTATCCGTTATGGTCATCGGAGATGTCATGCTTGATGAATACGTAACTGGCAAGGTGAAAAGAATCTCTCCGGAAGCTCCAGTACCGGTCCTTAATTACACAAGCAGAAGATTCACAGCTGGTGGAGCATCAAACGTTGCGCTGAATGTAAAGAGTCTTGGCTGTAAGTCATATATGTCTGGTGTAACAGGAGCTGATGGCAGCGGTGATAAGATAGCACAGTTTCTCAACGATAACGGTGTAGATACGGAATCACTGGTAAAGGATGAAGAAAGAATGACGACTGTAAAGCGCCGCTTCACTACATCCCATCAACAACTTCTCAGAGAAGACATTGAGAACACAGATCCAATAAGCAACACCACAGAGCAGAAGATATTAGATGAGTTGGAGAAAAGAATAGAAGGGTTGGATGCAGTCATCCTGTCTGACTATCAAAAGGGAGTCCTCGTGACTCCTTCTTTTATACAGAAAATTATCGGGATCTGTGAGAGCCATCATGTGGTGATTACTATAGATTCGAAGGCTACAGCTCTTGAGGCGTTCAAGGGAGCAACATTTGTAAAGCCTAACAACCTTGAACTTGAAAATGCGGTGAATATCAAGATAAAGGATGAGAAAAGTTTAGAAGAGGCTGGAGAGAAATATCTGTCCATGGCTCAGGCAAAAGCTTTGCTCGTTACACGTGGTTCTGACGGCATTTCTCTTTTCCGTAATGGTGTTGTCCGTGCTGACTTTCCTGCTTCTAAAGTACAGGTCTACGATGTGTCCGGTGCAGGAGACACTGTTATTTCAACATGCACCCTTGGTATGGTAGCAGGGCTTTCTATGGATGAGGCTGTTGAACTTAGCAATATTGCGGCAGGAATTGTAATCTCTAAATTCGGAACCAGTGTGGTTACGGCTGATGAACTGATGGAAAAGGTTAATGAAGACTAAAGGATACAGATGAAACAAAAGATTCTTACAGAAGATGAACTGAAAAAGACTGTGAATCGTTTGAAAGCTGAAGGAAAGAAAGTCGTATCTACTTCCGGCTGTTTTGATATCCTGCATGCCGGTCATGTAGCGTACCTGGAAGCAGCTAAAGAGAAGGGTGATGTGTTGGTTCTCTTCCTTAACTCTGATTCATCAGTTCGTGGGCTGAAAGGTCCTACCAGACCGATTGTGAGTGAGGATGATAGAGCAGCAGTAATAGCAGGATTGGAAGCTGTAGATTATGTGACTATCTTTAGCGATGCAACTCCGGTTAGGATCATTCGTCATATTCAACCGGATGTGTTTGTCAAGGGCGGAGATTATGAAGGAAAGCATATTCCTGAAATGGACGCTGTAGCTGAATACGGTGGGTCAGTGGAGTATGTTCTCATGGTACCGGGTCATTCAAGTACAAACATAATAGAAAAAATCAAAAATACATTACTGGAGGAGAAAGCAAAATGATTATTGTCACAGGTGGTGCAGGTTTTATAGGTTCATGTGTGGTCAGAACTCTTAATGATCACGGCATTGAAGATATCGTAATCGTTGATGACATCCACGATACAGACAAATGGATGAACATGCGGAACAAGAAGTACATCAAGTATGTTCATAAGAGCCAGTTCTTTGAAGAGCTTCCGACATATGAAGGTGTAACAGCTATTATCCACATGGGAGCCCAGTCCTCGACAACCGAGCGTGATTTTGATTATCTATGGAATAATAACTTCGAATATACAAAAGCGCTGTGGAATTACTGCTCTGAAAAACAGATCTCTTTTATCTATGCTTCTTCTGCCGCTACTTATGGTGATGGCGCTGAAGGTTTTGACGATAAGATGGATATTGATAAGCTGCTCCCTCTCAACGGTTACGGCTATTCAAAGCAGCTGTTTGATCTGTGGGTAAAGCACCAGGCGAAGAATGCGCCTAAGCAGCATGTGGGTCTTAAGTTCTTCAACGTCTATGGACCGAATGAGTACTACAAAGGTTCTATGGCTTCCATGATTTTCCACGGATTTAACCAGATTAAGGCTGATGGAGAGATCAGGCTTTTCAAGTCCATGAATCCACAGTATGAAGACGGTGGTCAGCTGAGAGACTTTGTGTATGTTAAGGATATCTGCTCAGTTATTTATTGGCTCCTTGAAAATCCTACAGTTTCCGGTCTCTTCAATGTTGGCACCGGAAGAGCACAGAGCTTCAGGGAACTTGGTGAAGCTACATTCCATGCATTAGGTTTAGAGCCGAATATCAGATACATTGATATGCCGGAGAAGCTGGTATCCAAGTATCAGTATTACACCAAGGCTGAGATGGGGAAGCTTAGAGCAGCTGGTTACGACAAGCCTTTCATGAACCTTGAGGAAGGTGCTAAGGATTACGTTTGCAATCATCTCGCTAAGAACTATTTGAATTATTGATTAGAGGGACATGGGAGAACTTTTTTGAATAAGCTCAAAGAAATATGGCAATACCGCGAAATGATCAACAGTTTCGTGAAGAAGGAAATACGTGCCAGATATCAGAAATCTGTGTTGGGTGTCTTATGGAATTACATCAACCCTTTAGTACAGATAGCTGTCTATACTTTTGTGTTCACATTGATTTTCAGAAGTGATGTCAAGGTTTACTACCTGTTCCTCACAACGGCAATGATGCCCTGGAACTTCTTCAGCGATTCTCTTAACCATGGTTCATCGGCAATAGTAAATAACGCTGATATGGTGAAGAAGATATATTTTCCGAGAGAGGTTCTGGTAATTTCAACCGTGAACGCGAAGTTTGTAAACCTGGTTATTTCGATGATATTTATCTTTGCGGCATCGCTTGTGGCACCTATCAGAATGGATCCTTACAGACTGTGGATCATTCCATTAATAATGATCATCGAATATCTGCAGGCACTCGGTCTGGCTCTGATCGCGGCAGCAGTAACTGTGTTCTTGCGTGATGTGCAGTTCATTATCAATGTTGTACTGATGGCTTGGATTTGGATGACACCAGTGATGTATTCGCTTGACAACGTGCCGGCAGGTCTCGGAAAAGTGTTACTGATCAATCCCATGACATGGACAATTACAGCTTTCAGAGATGTTCTTTACTACAACAGATATCCGACAGTAATGGCTATGCTCATTCCGCTTGTCGAAGGGATAATCTTTGTGATTATAGGAGAGATGATATTCTCGAAAAAGGCCGGCAAGTTTGCAGAGGAGCTGTAAATATTCTTCCTGTGATGTTCTTGTCAAGCGCAGGATTAAGAACTATAGAGCAGGAAGCACTGGTAGACGCTGAGAAGTAAAAGAGCTGAAAAGAACTATAGCAGAGGAAATAGATGCAAGAAGGAAATGCTATTGAAGTACGGGATGTACACAAGTACTTCAAGGTATATAAGGACAAAGGGAACGCACTGAGAGAAAAGGTGGTGCATCCCGGGAGAAATAAATATGAAATCAGAGAGGTGCTGAAAGGCATCTCTTTTGATGTTAAGAAGGGTGAATGTGTAGGACTTATTGGCAAGAACGGCTGTGGTAAAAGTACTACCCTAAAACTTCTCACGAAGATTCTCGAGCCGAATTCCGGCACCGTTGAACATCATGGCAGGCTGTACTCTTTAATTGAACTAGGTGCTGGTTTTCATCCCGACATGAGTGGACGGGAAAATATCTATATCAATGCATCAATCTTTGGCCTGACACATGAAGAAGTAGATGAAAGGCTTGATGAGATTATTGATTTCTCTGAACTTGAAGAGTTCATAGACAGTCCCGTGAGGACATACTCCTCCGGTATGTACATGCGTCTGGCTTTTTCTGTCGCAATTAACATCGACGCAGATATTCTCCTCATTGATGAAATCCTTGCTGTTGGAGATGATGCTTTCCAGAAGAAATGCTTTAATAAGCTCTTTGAATTGAAGAGAAGTGGAAAGACGATTGTTATTGTTTCACACTCTTTAGGCCAGATCGAATCGATATGTGACAGAGCTATATGGATCAACAATGGTCAGATTGCCGCAGACGGTTCACCTGCCTCGAAGATTTGCGATATGTATATCAGAGAGTCTGAGAAGGAGAGCAAGAATAGAGAAAAGAAAAAAGCTGACGAGATCATATCAGAGAGCGGTGGGGTAGACAGAAGTAACAAGAAACTTCTGAATGCTACCTGCAGAGAAATAGCTCCTGACTGCGGAGTTAATGCGGAGAGACGCGGGACAGGCGGAGTCGAGTTTACAAATGTCAGGATGATAGACTTCCGGGAAGAAGACAGAGATGCCTATTCTGTTAATGATCGCTGTAGGATTCATCTGGAGTATCAGAGCCAAATCACTGATGATGTAAGGCTGAAAGTCGAGATAAACCGCACTGACTGGGTAAAAGTATTCAGCTTTAACTCGGATTCAATCCATGTAGATAAGGATAAGAAGTATAGCTACGATTACATTCTTGAGCGGATGGGTATATTAGCAGGACAGTACAATCTCTCAGTAGCGGTGTACAGTTCTGACGATGAAGAACTTGATGTACTTGATCGAATCATCGATTTCAAGATGGTCGATTACGATGACAAGGTGAATGGGCTCGTGTATATGGATTACCGGAATGAAGTTAGGGAGATCGAGTGAGTTTCTGATATTAACTGCTCATTCAACTGGTCTGCCTTGAGATTGATAAATGGAGAGAGGCAGCAGGCGTATAAGAGAATATTGCCAAGGACAAAAAGGTATATATGAAGTCAAAGAAACCAAAACTTAATGCAGCAACCAGTGTCATACTGGTTCTACTGCTATTTATCATCACCAATACATTCATTCCAAAAAGAGCTATCGCCTGGGTAGACACAGATCGAGGCTCGGATGGATCGGTATCTGAGGACATCACGACAGAAACAACAGTCGGTGAGAAAGTTTATATAGACCGTAACATGAGGCTTGAGAAGATAGGCTTCAGAACTGTTACGTGGGGAAATGAGTATAAGAACAGTGATGTACTGCAGATCCGGGTGATAAACACACGGGATAATAAAGTAGCAGTAGAAACTGAAGTCCCGATGAGTGAGCTTAAGGATAACGAGATATACGAAGTTGAAATTGATGATGTAAGGCTCAAGTATAACGACTGGTACTTAGTAGAGTTCAGTGCAAAGGATGGGTTCTCTGGTACGAAGCTTGGGATAATGACATACGATGTTAACGGAGATAAGCATCATTACGTAATAGATGGGAAAGAAGATAATAGTAAAGATCTGAGCCTGCAACTGTGGGGCGTGTGAGTAAAGAAAATTATTAGGATATAAGGAAAAAGATGAAATGGTAGAAGAGGCAAAGAAGAAGGAAAGATTATATTCGCTGGATGGATTAAGAGGAATTGCATGCTGCATAATAGCCTTTCTTTGGCACTATCTAAATATGCAGCCATATGATCAGGGAATGCCTCTTCAATCTGTGTTGGACTTCTTCTACAAATATGGGCAGTATTTTGTTGAACTGTTCTTCGTACTTTCCGGATTTGTAATGGCATATACGTACAGGGAGAAGATTGAAAAAGGACTTGGACTTGTAGAGTATATGTTGAAAAGATATAAACATATTTGGCCATTGATGATGGTCACATTGGTTGCGACTACCTTCCTTCAGTTTTCGTATTATGCCATGAGGGGGGGGTACTACGTATACAATTGCGATATCTTCCACTTTGTATTAAATATCCTCTGTCTTCAATCCGGATGGTTTGATTCCGGAGATCAGACTTTTAATGGTCCGGCATGGTGCATAAGCGTTGAAATCTTCTGCTACCTTATTTTTTATCTTGTCGTTTATGCATCGAAAGTAAATAAGAATAAGTACTATGCTTTATCTTTAGCGCTCATTCTTTTTTCTTATTATATCTTGAATAGAGAGTTCTATTATCCGGTAGTGAATGCCTTTATGGCAAGAGGTATTGGCTCATTTTTTATTGGCGTACTCTTAAAGGAATTATACGAGAAGCTGGATGAAAATTATTATAAAAAGATATATGGCGTAGCGGCAGTTTGTGCAGTAATTGTTCTGTTTGCTGCACTGTTGAATCAAGTACACATGAGTATGGGTGCAGGAATGCAGACAATATTCATGATGTTTCTTTCAATAGCGTTTGTTTGGATAGCATTAACACTTAAGCCATTTAAAATTTTCCTGAGCACTAAACCGTTGATATGGCTCGGAAAAATATCGATGGATGTCTATCTGTGGCATATTCCTGTACAGCTGATAATTAAGAACATAGATTCGTGCTTTGGGCTGAATCTAAATTATGGTTCAAAATTGGTTTGGATTATCTATATTGCACTTGTATTAGCAATTGCTACAGTATCAAATAAAGCCCTTTCCAAGGGGATAGAAGATAGAAAGGGATTGGCTTTTACATCAGTTGCGTTCAGCTTATTAGTAATATTGTCAATAATAATCAGAGTTATTGGCCCTATACTGATCCGTCCAATTGACAACAACTTGTCATGGAATGAGCATTCTCAAATTGTATATCCGGATAACTCATCAACGGAGTTTTTCACAGTTAATGAAGATCTTAGCGATGTGGAACTTTCTTTCTATACTGTTACCTGGAATAATCAATATCCAGAAGGTTCGGTGTTAATATATAGTCTTATTGATGAACAGAACAATATCGTAACTCAAGGAAATTACGATTTGAGAGCAGCGCAGGACGGCAGAATAGGAAAAATCAATGTGGATGATATCCTGACTAAGGGCACATATAGGATCATCTTTAATGTTCAGGGAAATGATAGTGACGATCAGTTTGCGCTTCTGAGCAACAATGACGGTACAGTTGCAGTGAAATTATCTGGGAAGAGGGGATAAGTACTAAAAAGTGGGTAAGATGAATTTTTCTATAAAACCGATTGAAGCAGGTAAAATTAAAGATAAACTATTCATTGCACTATGGGCTATTATTGCAGTGATATGTTTCCTAATGTTTCAGTTCCGGTATGACGTTGCCGTTTCTTTGAATATTGCCGGATATATTTTGAATGGCCATATAGCTGACCTGTACGAGATCACTGAGGGGGGGGGTACCCGGGAGTTGGTGTATATCCGATAACTCTATACCTTATCATGGCCGTATGGAACCTTCCATGCAAGCTTCTCGGATGTGATCTTACACCGGATAACCTACATGCGGGTATTTCAACTGGAGTTATTCTATGGAATAAGGTGCTTTATATTCTCTTGTATTTCGTAATGGCAAGAGAAGTGGAACTGATTTACTCAGAGACATATAAAGATGATACTTCAAAAATAAAAGCTGATAATAATGCCTATTGGATGACGCTTGCCATGCCGCTTGGGTTCTTTGTGGCCTTTGTTATGGGTATGTATGACATCGTTTACGGTGTTCTGTTTACTATAGCATTGCGTTTCTACTATTCCGATTGGACTGTCAGTAAGAATAGAATATCGTTTGCTTTAATATCTGGCATAGCGTTCACCTGCAAGATGAGCCCGTTCCTTTACTTTGTGCCTCTTTTGCTGTTAAGGGAAAAGAAAATAGTTAAGATATTAGAGTATGTAGTATTATTCTGGATACCTTATATGCTTTGTGCATTACCATATATGGGGTCATCGGCATTTCGTAAAAATGTCCTAGAATGGAGCTTTTCGACAACCTCCGTATTTGAGAGCTCAGTTCTTTCAGGCGTATCGATTACACTACTAATACTTGGATTTCTGTGTATATGGTGCTATCTGCGAAAAGAGTACAGATTTAATGAAAGTCTTTTTGCCGGTAACATGGTTTCATTGCTGTTCTTTGGCTTTGCTTTTGGTTTTCATCCGCAGTGGATTATTATCGCAGTGCCATTTATTGTCCTGGCTTCGATGAGCTCTAATGTTCAGGAGTCATTTAAGGCTATTCTAAGTGCAGTACTATTTTTATTATTCGTTTTTATCAAAGGTTCAGAAAATCTGATCAATAACATACTTATAACGGGATATATTAGAGAAACATTTAAGATACCGCTGAATCAATACATGGCGTTTGATTGTGATCGAGGGCTTTATGCCTTGACAGATAAATACTCATCTGTCTTTAGAACAGTATTTGCGGTTATATTTTTATTCTATGCATATATTTCCTTGAAAAGATGTAATGTAACGGATTCCGAGATTACTTCTATAGAGGATTCAAATAACAGTAAAATAGATGGGAAGACGCGACTATCTAGAAATACTAGGGACCATATTATTGCATTTGCCTTTGGATTAGTAGCTTTTATTTGTATAGAGATTGCAAACTATTTACCAAGCATTCCTCACACCGTCTATACGACGGGGATGAAGTGGGATAGCAGTGCTCAATATGTCTTATGCTCTATTAATGACGGTCAGGTTGCGGAACGGAAAGTAGTTATTGACAAGAACACAACATTGACCGGTATAAAGATTGCTGTTGCTACCTGGAATGTTACTTTTGATGATAGCGCAGACCTGACGTTCACGTTAACGGACACCAATGGAAATTCGACCGTTCTTGATACCGTTTCGGCTAACAGTCTTAAAGATGCGCAGGTAAATGAATATCAAATAAATGATATTGATGTAGGCGCCGGTGATTATACTTTATCTGTTTCTGCGTCGAATCTTGATAAAAATCTTTGTCTTGTCGGAGAAGATAAAGACGAAGATGGAGTTATTAAGCCTTTACTGGAGCTTGTTGGAAAGGAATAGTTACTCATGCTGAATGCGATGTCTGAAAAGAAAACTGTAGATAGAAAGCTCGCAATAACGATTGTTGCAGTAAGCCTTCTTTTAGGATTTTTGACTGCATTATTAATGAAGCCGGTTTCCAAGTATATAGAATTACCGCGAAACCTGGATCATGAGACTATCTTCAGTTTGAAATCAGATGCAGACATTGCACAACAGAAATTTTTGGTGAAGAATACTTCAGAAATTCAAATCCAATTAGGACTTGATTGTGAGTCGCCGGATGCGGCTTCACGGCAGGTTCTGATCAAATTGGGGGGGGCAAGATAAAGAAGTAGTACAATCCTGGACATACAGTGAAAGTCAGTTAAACAACAATGACTGGAACACTTTAACTCTAAATCTTAATGAACCTATCAGTGGCGATTATTATCTCACCATAACGACAGAGGGATTTGATGATAAGAATTTTGTGAATATCCTACTTATTAAAAGAAAGGAAGGCCTTATAGGAAAATCAAAAATTCTTAGAAATACAGACCTTTATATAAATGGCAATGAGCAGGAGAATCAATATTTCTGGATGAAATATGATCTTGCGTCTCATGGCATAACCGCTGGTACATTTGCAGTTTATAGCGTGATATTTTGTGCCGTTATTTCATTGGTTTTTCTGCTGCGAAGATATTTTAACAAATACATTGTTGTAGGAACATCATTGCTTTTACTGCTTAGTGAATCATTTTATCGGGATATATTTAATATAGGTCTGAACTCCTGGTGCTATGAGCAATATTTGAAGACTTACAAGTATGGCTTTTTAAGCCAGGCACTTCCTGCTTCAATTATCTTTCTGTTTACAGATTATTTTACGGGTAACGCCTACAGAACGCTCATGATAATAATCATGGTCGTTGTCTTTGTATTAGAGCTGATATTTTGGCATAGCACGTACGAGGATAGTGAACTGAAAGAATTTGAACTTTTCTATATTTTGACGCCTTGCTTCCTAACCACATTTATGAATCTAGGAATGTTTGGAAAGCTTGATGTTATAGTAACGGGAATATACATTTTCTGCTGTATCATTATTAAGGCTGAAAAAGGTATATGGCTTCTTCCGGTGCTCATGGTATGCGGATGCCTGACACATCAGCAGTTCTGTTTTGAGTACTTCCCTCTGATGATGCTTATGCTCGCACGGCTTGTTCTGGTTGAGAAAAAGCAGAAGTTTAAGTATCCGGCTATGGTTGGAGGAGCAGCTTCTGTAATCGTTTCCTTTATTACGCAGTTTGTCAGCAAAATAAATGTTACATTTGACGAGTTGATTGCTGACATACAACTGCATACAGACATGGTTGTAGAAGGTGGGATGTATAAGGGAAATCATTATTCAACATTACTGGATAATGAAAAGTTCGTTTTTAATGCTGCCACTGAAGGAAGGCAAATGCTATATGTCCTGATTGCCTGTATAATAGGATTTCCGATATTGTGGTATATGCATAATGTCTTCAATAATTTGTGCGCTGTAAAAGATTGTGAGACAAAGGAAGACAGATTAATCAGGGCATTGATGCGAATTACACCTGTTTTCATCTTGTGCAGCTGGGTGATTGCAATAGACTGGGCAAGATATGCGCTTGCATACGGTCAGGCTTTCTTCTTCACATTTCTTACTTTGGCATATAAAAATGACCGGTTCAGACAAGCGATTGCGTATGCCAATGGAAAATGTAGAAAGCTCTTCGGTCAGTATTGGCTGGTTCTGTTTGCATGTTATGCACTGATATGCGGAGTTGGTGAATTTGGTGCTTGTACCTTCTATGATCGCTGGAACCCATTTTTTATAGACGTAATCACCAGACTACACAACATATGCATCTAAATCTTTCATACTGGATGGGAAGGAAAATGGATAATAAATTGCTTAAGAATCAAAGGATTTCGGTCATAAAGAAAGTCATCTTAATTGCAGTCCTTTCTTTAATAATTGGGATGATTTTCACAAATGACCTGGATCCTGTAAATATCGAGAGGGGGGGGGCAGGAAGGACTTTATCCAATAAGCAATAAGGCCGATATTCAGCAGCAGATAATCATCAATCATACCCGAAGTCTTCATATTACATTATTAAAGAAAACTTCTCCAGAAGCGGAGTTATGGTATAAAGAACATCCTGAAGCTGCAGTAAAAGTAGAGCTCATTCAGAATGACACCTCGGATTCTCAGACTTATTCATGTACGGATCTTGAAAACACATGGGATCTTATTGATGTAAAACTTAATTTTAGCAAATTCCAGAATGGTGTTGCTGTGGTTAAGATGAGCGCCGAAAATGTTCCTCAGGAATATGGCGTTTCTATTCTCTTCACCTCAGGCACTCAGGATTTACCTATTGAGAGTGTTGTATATGGTGGAGAAACTATTGACGGGATGTACTGCTGCTTGCAATATGGATTCTTCCCCGTTAGAGCATTCCTAATAAGCTCGGCAATTGTATTTGCCATTATTGCAATTGCTTATCTGCTCTTCTTAATTATCAGGAAATCGGTCAAGAAATATGCAGTAATATATGCTTATCTGGCAGTACTTGTAATCCGGTATGTCATAAATATTGGCAATAGTTTAAGAGCTTCAGAGCTTGACTCGTGGATTACAACACCATGGATAATAAATTATGGTGATGGATTCGTTAGCAAGGCACTTCCTGGAACGATACTTTCATTATTTACTGATTATATTTCTAAAAATCTTCTGAATGTCATTTTCCATATCATTTTCATTTTAGCATGCGTTGTTTTATGCATAGTAATGAAGAAACTTATTGATATAGCAGAAGAGAGAAAAATGAATTGTTCTGACCATCTTATTGATGGAATAAATTTATTGCTTCTTGCATATGCGGTGGGTCCGTTATCATTGGCTACCTACTTCAGACAATGGGGACGATTCGATGTTATCCTTATCATCTGCTTCCTGGTTAGTATACTGATTTTTCTATATACAGATAAACCTAGACTTACATTTATTATTACGGCACTCAGTGTAATCGCAATTCTTTCTCACCAGATGTATATCTTTGTACTGTATCCTACAGTGTTCTGTATTTTCCTATATTTTATAATGATCAGAAGAGATAGGAGATATGTCTGGCCGTTTGTAACTAATCTCTTTATTCCTGCAGGTTTTGGATTTTATGTACAATTTCTTGGAAAGATAAATATGCCATTAGAAGATTATCTGGCAGTGCTTCAGGACAGGACAGATACCACTATTCTCTCTACAATGGTAGACGGAGAATATTACTTGTCAGGTAGTGATAATGTATTCTCTTTCGGAACACTTGATATTCACCACTTTAATGATGGATTAAGTTTGGCGCTGATGATAGTATTGATGATTCCAATTTTGTACTTCTTATGGAGAGTATGGAAGGGGGCAATTCATAATGCTGCTGGCGAGACCATTAAAATAGGTGGGAAAACCATTTCAGCAAAAATTATTTACACTGCTATAGCCATTATTCCTTTTATTGCCCCCGTTTTTATGTTTCTCACGATTTCAGATTATGGAAGAGTGCTGACAATGTTTGCAGCTGGGGAAACAATGCTGATCGCTGTGCTCTCTGTAATAGATAGGAATTACATGGAACCGGCATTCACTAATACCATAGGATACTATAACGAGAAATACGGAAAATGGTACTTTACCGGACTCCTTGTTTATCTCGTATCTTTAAGTACATGCACGAGCTTATTGATTCCAGAGGTTATGCAAAGAACTACAACAGATATTAATAATTGGATGCTAGATTTGGTTAAGATATTTTTGAAAGTGAATTAGTCATAGGAGTAATGCAGACAATTAAACAAGGAATAATGAATATAATGCCAATAAAACAATCAGAAGCAAGTAAGTCAAAACGCCTCCCCATCTTAGACTCACTAAAAGGTCTGTCCGCGATTATTATCGCCTGCTTATATCATCCGCAGACGATAGGATTCGTTCACACAGCAGGTGTAGCACCTATAGAGAATCGATTCTTCAGGCTCTTCTATGATTATGGCTTCCTGTTTGTGGAATTCTTTCTACTGATAAGCGGATATTTATCATTTTACATATATGGTAGGAACAGGGAGAAAGCAGCTGTTTCCTTCACTACATATAACAAAAAACGCTTGGTTAGGATACTTCCTTTAATCATTGTGACGTTATTTACCTCCACTGTTTTGAATCTCGTATTTGCGAAGCATAACGGTGGAGGCTTTTTCTGGCCGAATGGTAACGATACGATATTAACATTAACTCTTGAACTTTTCGGCCTCCAGTCTGCCTTCCCAATAGGTCAGTCCTGGAACTACCCGGCATGGTCAATGAGTGTGTTCATACTCATATGGATCATTTTCTGGTTTGTGATTCATTTCACTAACAGATCGGGTGATGAAGAAGTCGACTGTGGAATACCTAAGACAGACCGTAATCGGATCATCATATGCATAGCATTAGTCACTCTCGGCTGCAGTCTTCAGCTCTCACAGTATCCGATGCAGACATTGCTGCTGAATGGAAGTCTTGCTCGTGGTTATCTGGCGTTTTTCATGGGTGGCATTGTTTATTACATTCAGAAGTACTGTACCAATAGTTTTTGCAGAGTAATCAGTGAAATAGGAATGCTGTGGACAGTGCTATGCTTCTTATTAGCGTACGGAGTGTTTACTAATCCTGAAATTCAGTGGGGACAAGTAAATGTCCTATTTGGCCTGTTTTTCTTCCCAAGTTTATTGCTCTTCTGCTTATCACATCCGTTCATGAATGCGATAAATGTGGGGGGGGTACTTCCATACCTTGGTAAAATATCATTTTCTATCTACCTCAGCAATTTCAGTATAGAAGTTGCGCTGTACATGCTGGAGTTAAAGTTTAACTTTATGCTGCCAGCTAACGGATGGTTCTTTGTAATCTATATAGCTATTCATATAGTAGTCGGTTCTATAGTTTACTACCTGGTAGAAGTAAAACTTACAGGATTTATCGTTAAGAAGATGAATACAGTGAAGATACTGAAGAACTAAAGATATAGTCTTATCGGTGAAAGTGATTCGGTTCTACATGGACTACTCTAGATTATCAGTTAGTATTGTACCTATGTTTTTTTACCAATAACAGAAATATATGAGGGATACCTAATAGGAGAAAAGAACACATGAAAGTAGCAGTATTAGGAGCAGGCGTTTCTGGTTTGACGGCTGCAAGATTATTGAAGGATGCAGGAAACCAGATTGTAGTTTATGAGAAGATGGATCGTCCTGGTGGATTAGCACAGGCACGATATGTTGATGGAAACATTTATGAGCCATATGGTGGACATATATTTAATTCTAAGCACCCAGAAGTTGTAGACTGGGTGTTTTCAATTTTGCCTAAAGATAAATGGAATCATGTAATCAGGAACGCAAAAATTTATTATAAGGGTAAGTTCCTTTCATATCCTTTTGAATATGCGTTGAATCAGTTGGATACAGATGACACAGTTGAGTGTGCTTATGATTTCATGATGGCGCAACAGGGACCAGAGCCCCAGACATATGGAGATTGGCTTATATGGAACTTCGGACATGGTATCGCTAATCGTTACATGATCCCGTACAACAAAAAGATATGGAAGTATGATCTTGATGATATGGGAATTGGCTGGATGCGTGGCAAGATGCCTCTGCCAGAGAAGAAGGAAATTCTAAGATCGGTTATTTCTGCGGATTCTACTGAAAAGAATATGGTTCATTCATCCTTCTATTATCCCAAGAAGGGTGGTATTACTACATTCATTGATGCATTAGCATCTGGATTAGATATCAGATGTTCCTATGAGATAAGAACAATTGAAAAGACTGCAACTGGAAATTGGGACATTAATGGCGAGGGCGAATATGATCAAATTGTTTCAACAATTCCACTTCCAGAGCTTCCACCAGTGATGAGTCTGCCGGAGAATGTTGTTGATCATATAAAGGACCTTAAGTTCAACAGTCTGGTAACGGGACTTTTTACAGGTAAGAAAACGGATATGACTTGGCTGTATGTTCCGTCCATGGATTATCCGCCTCATCGTATTAATTATGTTGGCAATTATGCAGAAGATGGTAATGGTGAGCCAGATAGTGTTAGTGCCGCTATAGAGATTACATGTCACAGTCCGGAAGATGTCAGTGATGAAGTATTATACAGTCCTAAATGTGTGCCTGATGAGCTTGGAGAGAAGAAAGTAATCACTAGAGATTTCCACAAATATGCGTACGTTATTCACGATGTGAATTATCAGGAAAATGTTGATTTTATAAAGGACTACTTCAGCACAGATAATTCATTCAGACTCTTAGGAAGATGGGGGACATGGAATTATAATAATATGGATTTGTGTATGCTCGATGCAATGAAGCTAGTAAAGGAGATCACGAACTAATGTATCTGGTAATTGGAGCGAACGGTTATTTAGGAAACTATATAATGCGGAGTATCCTAAATGATACGGAAGAAAACATTGTAGCTACAGCACGGCATATTGATTCTGGATATCAGAACTCCAGGATATCATGGCAGGAATGTGACATTACTGACGACGATGCATTTGATAAGCTTGTTGAAAGAGTTAAGGATAAGGAGAATCTGAAGGTTGTATTCCTTGCGGCTTATCACCAGCCCGATCTTGTCGCTCAGAATCCAGAGCTTGCATGGAATATAAACGTAACCACTTTATCAAAGTGTGTTAATAAACTTAGATTTGCCAAGAAACTTTTCTACGCATCTACAGACAGCGTCTACGGTAATAGTGTTGATGGATATCATTTCAAAGAAACCGATGCACTAAATCCGGTAAATATCTATGGTAGAAATAAGTGTGCTGCTGAAGCTGTCGTTATTTGGTCTGGCTTCAACGTGGTAAGATTTCCATTCCTTATTGCACCAAGTCTTGTGAGCACTAAGAAGCATTTCTACGATAGGATTGTAGAATCGCTTGAAAGAGGTGAGAAGGTAGAAATGTTTTCTGATTCCTATCGCTCTTCGTTGAACTTTAAAACAGCAGGTGATCTGCTGATAGGGCTCATGGAATTAGAAGATACAGTTCCTGCTATTCTGAATATTGGCGGTGATGATGATCTTTCAAAGTATGATATAGGCCTGATGATTGCTGACAAATTAGGTGTTTCAAGAGATATGATTGTTCCTATTAAAACAACTGACAATCAGGAAATTTTCAAAACGGCAAGAGCAACATCTACACTGCTTGATAGCTCGAAGGTGAAGGAAGTATTAGGAATAGAAAGTATCAAACTTGTAATTTGATAAATAGAATAGAAAACAATATCTGTAAATTTGTGGTCGCTGAGTAATCGGCGGCTATTTTTGTGCAGAAGATTAGGAGCAACCAATGATAATTACAAAAACGCCCTTCAGAATGTCTTTTTTTGGAGGAGGAACAGATTATCCTGGCTTTTACAAGGAACATGGAGGGGCAGTACTTTCAACCACATTTGACAAATATTGCTATGTGACAGTGCGTCATCTCCCACGTTTTTTTGATTATGCGAATCAGATAACTTACGCAAAAATTGAAAGAACCAAACGTGTAGAAGATATTGAACACCCTGCTGTTCGTGAGGCTATGAAATATCTTGATATGCATGAACTCAGAGTGGTCTACGAAGCTGACCTTCCTGCTCGATCGGGAATTGGCTCCAGCAGTTCATTTGCAGTTGGTTTGTTAAATGCTTTCTACGCACTGAAAGGTAAGTATGTAGATAAGCGGAAGCTGGCTGATGATGCGATATATCTTGAGAGAGTTCTCTGCAATGAAAAGGGTGGAGTGCAGGATCAGATAGCTGCATCTTTTGGTGGCCTGAATAGAATCGACTTTGATGAGCATGGTTATCGTGTTTCACCGGTTGTTATTAATGATGAGAGAAAAAAGCAACTGAATAATAACCTGATGCTTTTCTTTACAGGTTTTTCCAGATTCTCAAGCGATGTAGCTGATGCACAGGAAAAGGCAACCAAGGATAAAACTGCTGAATTGCTGCATATGAAGTCATTAGTAGATGATGCGCAGAAGATCCTGACAGATAAGTCTGCTGATCTCAATGATTTCGGAAGAATGTTGGATGAAACATGGAAATTAAAGAGAGGTATTACTTCCAAGATTTCAACAAATGCTATTGATGAACTATATGCGACTGCATGTAACGCAGGAGCTCTTGGAGGAAAGCTTCTAGGAGCTGGTGGCGGTGGCTTCTTATTGATGTATGTAGAGCCTGATGCCCAAGACAGTGTTAGAAAAGCCCTCTCTAACTTATTGTATGTTCCATTTGAATTTGAGAACGCTGGAACTAGCATTCTCTACTACAAATCCGAATTCTATGATCCGGAAACTGCGATTGATAATTAAAGAAAAGGAGAAAAAATTATGAGCACAAAAGCACTTATCACAGGCGTTACAGGAATGGTTGGAAGTCACCTCACCGACTTCCTCTTAGCTAACACAGATTGGGACGTATACGGAGTATGCCGTTGGAGAAGCCCTCTTGATAATGTAGAGCATCTGCTGGATAGAGTTAACAAGAAGGATCGGGTGTTCTTTGAATATGCAGATCTTAACGATCAGATGTCGCTCATCAGAGTCATCCATGAAATCAAGCCTGATTATATATTCCACCTCGCCGCTCAGTCTTATCCTCAGACGAGTTTCACAGCTCCTATTGATACTCTCAATACCAACATTCTTGGCACTTGTCGTCTGCTCGAGGCTATTCATCTCGAGATGGTAGAGGATAGTTCTTATAAACCGGTAATTCATGTGTGTGCAAGTTCAGAGGTATTTGGCAAGATTGCAGCAGACAAGATTCCTGAAGGCGGTATTGATGAAGAGTGTCCGTTTGATCCGGCTTCTCCGTATGCTATCTCCAAGTGCGGCACTGATCTGTTAGGTAGATACTATGCAGATGCTTATGGTATGACAGTTATGACCACCCGCATGTTCACACACACTGGCCCTCGTCGTGGTGATGTTTTCCATGAGTCTACTTTTGCGAAGCAGATCGCTATGGCTGAGAAAGGTCTGATCGAGCCTGTTATTAAGGTTGGTAATCTCAAGTCAATGAGAACATATGCGGATGTTCGTGATGCAGTTCGCGCTTACTACATGCTTGTCACTGTTAATCCTATTCCTGGTGAATATTACAACATCGGCGGCTCCTATTCTTGTGAAGTTGGTGATACTCTAAACACCCTCATTTCTTACTCTACAATCAAGGATCAGCTGAGAGTTGAGGTTGATCCAGAGAGACTTCGCCCGATTGATGCTGATCTTCAGATTCCGAATTGCAATAAGTTCAAGGAACACACTGGCTGGGAGCCTGAGATCCCGTTTGAAAAGACTATGCATGATCTTCTTGATTATTGGAGAGATCGTGTAGGCAAGGGACACAAGTTCTTAACAAGATAAAATGAATGTAGGAGAGAATATGAGAAAATTCGAATCAGTATCTATCCTGTTGCCTACATTGAATGAGACATTTTCCTTTATCGAGACGGTGGATATTATTCTCAATGAATGCGACAAGAAGGACATTTGTGAGTTTATTGCAATTGTATGCGACAGAACTGAGAAAGAGAGCTTGAAAGCTATTGAGGAAGCCACTGCACATGCTGAAAAAGAAGGCATACCAGTTGTCCTGCTTTATCAGACAAGACCTTTTGCTGGCGGAGCAGTTCAGGATGGAATGATGGCGGCAAAAGGTAGTCATACCATAATGATGGCACCGGATTTGGAGACTGATCCACATACTGTCAAAGATTTCATTCGCTATGGCAAAGAGTATCCTGACGATATGATTACAGCTTCTCGGTGGCTTAAGAAAGGAAGCTTTGAAGGATATAGTAAGGTTAAATATGTTCTGAATTTCATATTTCAGAAGATGTTCTCCCTGTACTATGGCGTGAAACTTACAGATATGACCTTTGGTTTCAGACTGGCTCCTACAGATGTATTTCAGTCTATTAATTGGGAGGAACTGAAGCACCCGTTTTTTTTGGAAACATTACTTAAGCCAGTAAAAATAGGTGTCAAAGTTCATGAAATACCATCGTCGTGGGCAGCCAGACAAGAAGGAGCCTCACAGAATTCTCTACTACAGACTTTCAAATATCTAAGAATTGCATTCAAAGTAAAGTTCGAGAAGAAGGCAGATATTCTTAAACAGAATTGAGGAGAAAATGAAGAAACTCTTAATCAAGTACAAAGAGCTAATAATGTATGGAATTTTCGGAGTTGGAGCGACACTAATAAATATTGTCACATTCCATCTCTTTTATAATGTAATCCATGCATCTTTGCTCGTATCAAATATAGTTGCCTGGGTATTTGCTTTTATATTTGCTTTTGTAACAAATAAGCTGTTTGTTTTTGAAAGCAAGTCCTGGGAAGGACAGAAGGCAAGAAAAGAGTTCTTTGATTTTCTGCTTACGAGGTTGGCAACGCTAGTAGTTGATACAGTCCTGATATGGTTGTTTATAGATGTTCTGAAATGGGACTCAATTGTTTCAAAAATCATAGACAACGTTGTGGTTATTGTTATCAATTACGTTGCCAGCAAATTCTGGATATTTGCAAAGAAAAAGCAGTAGTTTGTGGAGATAGTAGATGAGCAAGTTAATAGAAATACTGAAGCCGGATTTCAACTTCAATGATGAACGCGGTAATCTGACACAGTTAGTACATGAAGGTTATAAGCAGGTCAATGTGGTCACTTCTAAGGGCGGTGTCTTTAGAGGTGGCCATTTCCATAAGGAAAATGTTGAGCTGTTCTACGTCGTCTATGGTAAGTTCGAGTTCATTGGAGAAAAAGATGGCGATAAAGAAGAGTACACATTCAAGGCTGGGGATATGTTCATGGTGAAGCCATATGTGATCCACAGCTTTAATTATCTTGAGGATTCATGCGTAGTAGCTCTTTATGATAAAGGAGTAGAGCACGCTGACGGAAGCATGGATTCTTATAAGGTGTGATTGATCTGTACTCATCAAAGGGAATAGAAAAATTTTGGCTAAAGAAAAAGGCGAATACAACGTAATAAACACGCATACGGAACATGTAGGTAGGTTCAATATTATCTGTGATGAAGTGGAAAAGGGAGAATTTACCTACCCATATTCATATGTGGTCATTAAGAACTGCGCAGCCGTGCTGTGTTTCTACAAAGGCAAGATTCTGCTTCTACATCAGTATCGTCATGCACTGAAAACCTGGGAATTAGAAATCCCAGCAGGATCAATAGAGCCAGATGATGACCCGATGATGAGAGCTGAAGAAGAGGTGAAAGAGGAGACCGGGCTCAACCCTGGTCCGCTTCACTATCTTGGAACATATCATCTTTCTTCTGGTTCAACTACTGAACGCGTTTGGCTTTATTGGACTGAACTTGAAGAAGGTGCGATTCATCAGAACCTTGAAGCTCTTGAGATGATTGATCTCAGAACGGTGACTCCTAATGAATTCGAAACACTTATTGTTACAAATGAGTTTCATCAGTGCATGGGTGTAACAGCTTGGTACTTGTATAAGAGCAAGGCAAACTCAACCCCAGATGCTTCACAGTAAAGCACCGAAAGGGGCGTGTGATTAAGTTCACCAAAGATAGGAAAAAATAGGAAAAACTACAGAAAAGAGAAAATATAATTATGAGTAACACTACTTTAGATCCACGGCTGATGAAGCATGTGGATCTTTTAATTTCCAGATATCCTGTGCTCGAGGAGTGCAGAGATAGTATTATTAACGCTTATCTTATCATGGAAGAGACATACAGCCATGACGGGAAGCTTCTCGTAGCTGGCAATGGCGGATCTGCTGCGGACTCCGAACATATCGCAGGGGAGTTGATGAAGAGATTTAAAACTCCTAGACCAGTAGATCAGTCTTTCGCTAATAAGCTCGTTGCCGCTGACCCGAAGCGTGGACCACAGCTTGCGAAGAATCTTGAAAAGAGTTTGATGGCAATTCCTCTTGTGGCGCACGAAGCGCTTTCTACTGCTTACATCAACGATGTAGATGGATACGGAGTATTCGCACAGCAGCTCTTTGGATTTGGCAGACCTGGAGATGTATTCCTCGGAATCTCTACTTCCGGTAATAGCCAAAATGTCATGAACGCAGTTGCAGTGGCTAAAGCGCTTGGAATAAAAGTTATCGGTCTCACAGGTGCTAAAGGCGGGGAGCTTGCGCAGGTAGCAGATGTAGCGGTTAAAGTTCCGCAGACCGAGACGTACATGATTCAGGAACTTCATCTTCCTGTATATCACACATGGTGCCTGATGCTTGAAGACCACTTCTTCGGGAAAGAGTAATAGCAGAAGCAAATAATAGCAAGAAAATCATCAACAATAACCAACCATGATATTTCAGTACTACAAATACGGAACATTCGAAACAGCGATAAAGAAGAAAACTATTAGGCTCTCTGATATTACGAAGTCTAATGATTCAGCGGAGCTGACTTATATTGCACAGTTCATAGACCCTATTTTCAGGAAAGTGTATTCTTCCGACACTACGAAGAAGCTTAAGAAATATGATTCGAACTTCTTCGAATATGCACTGGATCACGAGCTTAAGGATTGGTTTACCGAGGAGCATCGCTATTACACTCAGTATGTTAGTTGTTTCTCCGGAGCGCCTGATATGCTTAGTCAATGGCGTGGATATGGAGATGATGGGAAGGGTGTTTCTATCGGCTTCGATGAAGCGGAATTGTTATCGCTGAATCCGGAGGGAAGTCCAGTCCTTGATTTGAAAAAGGTGCAGTATTGGCAACGGTCACAAAAAGCAAGAGTACGTGAAGCTGCTGAGAACTTTCTAAAGCAGCTGAAAAAGATCATTGACGAAGCGGACAAACTTGATTCGACAGTAGTAGACAAAGATAAATACATTAAGGATAAGTCAGTTAATTGCTATCATACAACATTTTATAAACTGTTCCAGCTTGGTACTTATTTCAAATCACCGTTTTTCAAAGAAGAGAAAGAGATACGGCTGAGCTTACTTCAGACTAAAAATGGTGATGACTTCAACATCCTATTAGCCCATGGTGCTAAGTTTGGAGAACACGGAGTTAATCCAGGCGGAAGAGGGCAGAAGTTCGTTGATATAAACTTTTCGTCATGTGATTTCAATCCATTCAAATTAGTCACGCTTGGCCCCAAGTGCGAGAAGACTATATCTGATGTAGAAAACTTCTTGACGAACAACGGAGTTACTGGCTGCAAGATTGTGGCTTCAGAGGGAACGTATAGATAAAATTGTGTGGATGGTAGAGAGTAGATAGATGAATAATATAAAAGCAGTAATCATGGCCGGAGGCTTCGGTACCCGCTTCCAGACATTAACCAGGCAGATGGCGAAAGAGAATCCAGACCTCTTCAAAGATTCATCAAGCCATCCTGTAGATGATATCCCGAAACCATTAGCACCAATCGATGGTGTGCCTATTCTGGAAAGAGAGATTGAGACACTCGTTTCCCAGGGATTCACCGAGATTATCATCACTGTATCTCATCTCGCACAGAGAATCATAGATTATTTCGGTGATGGCAGCGGTATCTCACCGGCGACTGGGGAGCACTTCAACTGTCACATCACATATTATATAGAAGAAACTCCTCTTGGAAATGCAGGAGCGCTGTGGAAAATCTATGAAAGGTTATCCGATACGTTTTTACTCCTGAATGCTGACAGTCTCTTTGATATCGACTTTAATAGGATAGTAAAGTATCATACTGACCACAGCGCATTAGTTACGCTCTTCACCCATCCGAACTCTCATCCGTATGACAGCGGCTTAATCATTGCCGATAATAACCACATTGTTACAGACTGGCTCACGAAAGAAGATGTAAGACCAGAGTACTACAACAATCGTGTGAATGCCGGTCTTCATGTGATGAGTAAGGAAGCGCTGGATAGGGCAGCGGAAATAAGTGGATTAGATATTGATAAGATTGGGCAGCAGGGCAGCGATGGTAAGGTTTATAAGGTTGATCTTGATCGTCAGGTTCTGAAACCGCTTGTGAAGAACACAAATAAAGTTCTTGCCTACGACTCACCAGAGTATGTGAAGGACATGGGCACACCTGAGAGGTTTGAAGCAGTGTGTCACGACTTCGCCTCAGGAGTTGTAAGAGCTAAGAACCTGCAGCATCCTCAGAAAGCAATCTTCCTCGATCGAGATGGAACGATCAATAAGTATGTAGGGTTCCTGAGAGATATCAACGACTTCGAGCTCATTCCATCAATCGCTGATGTAATCAAACGTATCAACTCATCTGGCTACCTGTGTATAGTGATCACAAACCAACCGGTAATCGCCAGAGGTGAGGTAACAGTAGAAGAGCTCAACACTATTCACAAAAAGCTCGAAACGTTACTCGGACAGCAAGGCGCCTACATTGACGCCCTTTATTATTGCCCACACCACCCTGATAAAGGTTTCCCAGGAGAAGTACCAGAACTGAAGATAGATTGTGATTGCCGGAAGCCTAAGCCAGGTCTTGTTCTCCGCGCTGCTAAAGATTTTAACATCGCTCTCGGCGACAGCTGGTTCATTGGCGATGGAAAGAACGATATACTGTGTGGTCAGAACGCAGGTTGCAAAGGAACGGTGTTATACACAGGGGAAGGATCGGATGATGCTCACCGTGGAGATGCAGTACCTACATATACTACTGATGATCTGATGACTGTGCTTGATAAGATATTATGACCTAACCTCCCGTTCAGCAGTAAAAAACCTATAGTGCGAATCCCCAAACCGTAGTATAATCCCACCTATAAAAAACACTTAACTATCGTGTACGAGCGTGGTAAGTAAAATAGCTGGGAGTATACGGAGTAGACCAGGATGACGAGCGTGAACGAATGGTAAGTAAGAAAGCTCCTGGTAAGCGGAGTAACTTTTTTCCCGCTATCCGTCCATCCGTCCATCGCCGGCAGTAAGAGAGCTACTTGTAAAGGGAGTAAGAGTTTTCCAGCGCCACGGTTCCACAGTTTCCCAGTTCCACAGTTCCACGGTTCCACGGTTGCAGTTCAGCACAGAAGCATTTCTACATCGGCAGTAGATTATTAGCTTGCCGGTGTTTTTTATTGTGTGGTTATCTGCAGAAGAGTGCCGAGGGGTGCAGCAAGGAAAGAGTGCCGGGCAGCAAAATTGCCTCGATGAACGTAAGCGGTACAAATAAATACGCATTTTAATTCCTCCCATTCTGTGGTATCATATTTCCAGATCGAGAACGGCAGGTTTTTATTGGAATTTTAGCTCCAACATATTCTAATGA
>Ga0256404_1002368_pt1 | contig 41802 bp, 66 predicted proteins | sample RumenRJG_01DNA_FD_185990 | JGI IMG/M metagenome (GOLD analysis project Ga0256404, IMG submission 185990) | Bovine rumen microbial communities from Lethbridge, Alberta, Canada - RJG_01 | ecosystem: Host-associated > Mammals > Digestive system > Stomach > Rumen | place: Canada: Alberta | collected... | reverse complement strand
TTCAATCTCTCTTTTGAAGTTCTGGTCGTCCTTCATGGCTTCATCGTCCTGGAGCCGTTCCAACTGCTCAAACAGCACATTATTGAGGTCTATCATTTTGTTCTTCATGTCCCGCTCCTTAGATCACATATTTCTCATGCGTGCTTTCCAGCTGCTGATTGTCTATATCGAGATAGATCTGTGTGGTCCCCACGCTTTCATGTCCCAGAATCTGCGACACTTCCATCAGCGGCATGCCGGCCCTGAGTGCCATCGTTGCGCCAGTCCTTCTGAATCTGTGCGGATGTACGTTTTCGACGCCTGCACGCTTCCCGATCTTGCGGATCCGCGCCTCTAGTGATCCCGCGTCTCTTTCTCCTTCTGATATGTTTTCCGGATACATCCACCACAGATGTAAATCTTTGCGCTCCATCCCGCTCTTTATCAGCTCTTTCGCTTGGCGGCCTTTGGGGAAAAGAAGCGGCGCATTATCATTTCTCTTCTCAAGATATGCATTGATCGCCAGCTGGGCTTTTGCTGTCAAATACACCATTCTGTATTTGTCGCCTTTGCCGTGGACCATTATCTTGTTTCCGTCGATGTCGCTTATCTTGATGCTTGCGACTTCGGAAATTCTCGCCCATGTTGAGATCAGGACTTCAACCAGCGCCCTGTCCATCTCATCTTCACAGGCGTATCTGATCTTCTCCAGATCCATGTTTGTGTATGCCTTCTTTTTCTTCTTTGTTTCCTTGATCGGCTCCACCTTCGCCATTGGATTCTTTATCAAGATCTCTTCTTTCTGCAGCCATGTGTAAAATGCTGACAGGTTCCGGCGCTCATTGTTTGCGCATGTTTTACTGACTCCATCCCGATTTACTCTTATCGCGAGATACAACCTGACGTCATCAGCTGTCACCTGTGAATATGGCTTTCCTATTTTGGCAAGCGTCATCGATATCGAGTTTTTGTAAAGTTCCAGCGTTCTTTTCGACAGGCCGCGTGCCGTCTTCGCCATCAGGAAGCGCTTCAGGATCTCTATGTTCACATCCCCCTCATACGGGATTAGTTCTGTTTCCTGCTTTCTCACATCGTATTTGCTCAATGTTATCGCAAGTCGCATCCTTATGTCGCTCAGATCTCTGTTCTCAACATACGGTGCTATCGCATATATGACTTCGTTCATGAAATTGTCGTCTATCATACAAGCAGTCCTGCCTTTCTCGGCGTTCTCAGGATGTGCGACTTTTCAGTCCTTGATGAATCATAAGGCTCTTCCAGCGTGCTTCCCTGCACGCATATCGCGCTGATCCCTAACAGTGACAGCTGCACATAGCACATATAAACGCCTTTCCAGTCAATATCCTGTGCGACAACTTCCATCGCTGTCTGGTAGTTGATTCCGCTTTCGTGTATTACTTTCGCCGCTGCCAGGATCATGGCCCCGCCACCGCATGCCGGCTCATTTATCGTTATCTTGTCCAGCTTTCCTTCTTTGTATTCCTCGATCATTCCGATCAGTCCGATTCTCGCGCACAGTTCCGAAAGATGAAAAGGCGTGAAAAATTGGCCCGCTGCCTTTGATCCCATGTCTGCCTTCATGTAAACGTCGCCCAGAATGTCGTCCGGTCCTTCTTCCAGCGTTTCGATCAACAGTCCTGTCAGCACTGCAAGCTTCATCCGTTCGTCGTATGAATATTTATTCATCGTGTTGATATAGTCACGTTCCCGACGATGCCATTCTTGATCCCTGATGAAATGTGTGCTTTGCTCGATCGATAATGCCATGCATCTGATCCAGTCTGTGAAAATCTCATATGTCGAGTATTTGCCGGACATTTCCTGCAGCATTTTTACGATGTCCGTTTTCCTGTTCATCCTACTTCCTCTTTGTGTCTTCGTCATTTATTTGTTTTTGACCAAGATACTTGTCTTTCCATCAACTTATTCGTTGATATCATCAATGTTTACTTTGACGTATTTACAACGGCCGTTTCGCTGCTCGGCGTGCCAGATCGCCGAATGAATATGTTTTGTTTTTGTGCCGACAAGCTGTGCCAGCTCTTTGGCGCTGTCTGCTACGTATATCGGCAGCTCATATTTGTCCATTGTCACGTACATCCATACAGTCATTGCTTCCCTGTGCTTCCTACTCCGCCGGATCTGTGTCCTTCTGCGTCATCATCTGATGTCAATCCGTGGATCTTGAAGATTCCCTGGCATATTCTCTCTCCCGGTGCGATGTCAATGATTTTTCTATTAGTGTTTTTTAATGCCAGAAGAATGTCGCCGCCGTTTTCGCCCTGGAAGTAGTCCGCGTCGATGATCTCGACCTGATTGATGATGTTCAATCCTCTCTTGATCGCAAGACTTGACCTCACAAACACTTCTAAATGCCATGTTTCCAGCTCTTCGTCGCTGAACACTGCGCGGATCCCCGACGGGATCACGGCCTGCTGCCCAGGCTCAAGCATTATCCTGACCGGTGTAACGAAATCATATCCCGCGGATCCGGCTGTCTGCCTTTTCGGCAGCGTTACCCTGTCATAAAATCGCTTGTACAGCATCTTGCTCATTTCAGGCATCCACTTTTCTATATCAGCCGCGAACTGGTCGTAGCTTACTTTCTCAAATCTCATCGCCGTTGCTCCCTTCTCTGAATCTTCTGTTCTCTTCATGCAGTTTCGCTGCCGCCTGCGCGATCACTTCCGTCTCTCTTCTCAGCTTTTCGTTCTCTCTTTCGACTGCGTTCGCGTGATCCAGCGTCAGCCGTGTGATCTCTTCGATCTTCTCATAGCATTCCGACACATCCTTTTCCTGTTCGATCCTCGCTACCAGCTGTTCCAGTACGACTTTGAGCTGCTCGTTCTGGATGTTCCCTGTCGTCTGTATCGTGTCCAGCTGTTTCAGCATGATCTTCTTCTGATTCTTCCAGATCGTGTACTGCTCACCGCGTAGCTTCTGAATCTTTTCATGCAGCACAGTCCCTACTACGATCTGCATCGTTATCGATGCCAGCTGTGCGCAAATGATAAATGCTATTGCTAATCCCATCTGTCTTTTTCCATCCTTTCCTGTCCTTCCACCCATAACGGGCATGACCTGTGTTCTCTTCTGCATCTGTCCGGACATTTTTCTTCCGGACAGTCTGCGCAGCATCTCGACGGCTTATCTCCGTTGCAGTCGTTAATCGGACAAAATTTCATTCATGCTCCCTTCCAGCACAGGACTGTGCTCAGCATTCAGCCACTGTTCCCAGGCTTCTTCGTCATTCCGTCCCGTGTATTTGCAGTCTTCTACTTCGCATCTGTCCCGATCCGGACAGATGTCGCAGAAGTTGACCATCTCAGCGCCGAAGGCCGTCAGGAACTTCGCCATCTTCTTTGCGTTCAGTGTCCTTAGATAATCCAGGTTCTTCATACTCCCCCTTTCCCGGCGGCCCACGCTACCGCCGTTTTGTATTTTTAAAATCAGAGATTCAAAGAATAACATGAGCATTTGTTATCAATGTGTTATGCGTGGATTGTTAGCTACAAATAGCTTTTTCCGATGATCTGCACGAATTCTTCGCGCGTGTGCGTCTTCTCGAATTCCGCCTGGCACGCCTGTTGAAGGATCCTGCATGTAAGGCTGTTCTTGTGGACCGCGTTCGGTCCTGTCCTGTGATGGAAGACACAAAGTGCCGTCTTAAATCCATATTCTTCCGACTTCGCCCTGTTCGGCCCGAAGAAAATGTGATGTTCTTCCGTCACCTTCGGCCGGTCATCGTCATACAGATGTCTGCACAGCCAGCATCCGCCGTATGTTGGCATGATGCTTTTTCCGTGATGCTGTGTCTTCTTCTTTTTCTGCGTCTTTGGAAAAAGCATCTCATCCATAACTGATATTCTCCATCGTGCTTTTCTGCTCGACCGTGATGCAAAGCCCTTTCTTCTTCATTTTCAGGCCCAGCGTCTTTCCTTCTTCCTGTTTCACTCTGATCGACATGATCTTTCCATTCACGATCATCTGTCCCGCTTCCATCAGCATCTCTTTGATGTCCTGCTTATCGTCGCCGAATACCGTTTCGAGGTCCTGCCCGAACACTTCCAATGTTGACAGCTTCCACGCATAGATCTCCGCCCCCTCGCATTTACATTTCCTTGTGGCCAGCTCATTCAGCATCGCTTCCGGCGTATCCGGATCTGCTTCCACCGTGATGTACTGGCCGCAAAATCTGCAGCATCCTGTCATCGTCTCGATCTCCTTTCTTTTTTCTATCGCTTCGGGTCCCCCCGTCAGCTTCTCTCTCAGTGTCCGCAGCCTGTCTTGCGCCATTTTGGCGCCCGCTTCGTTTCCGCACATTTGGCAGACATTCAGCGTCTCTTCTGACTCTTTAATCCTCTGTCTGATCATTTCGTCCGTCATACTGCCCTGTCTTCCGCCCTTTCCATCTGTTGATCCATATAGTTCATGTACTTGTGAATGTCGAAGATCATCTCCACCTTCCATCTTCTGGCCATGTACGTCTGGTTGTACAGCTTCTGCCATTGGTCCCTGTTCTGGATTTCCTTCCCGCGCTTGTTCCGCCATGCGTTCATCTGCCATCTGTCCGGAAGGCTCTTGTTGAAGTCTGCGACGATTCCCCTGTCCGGCATATGGATAGTGATCTCACACGGGACCGACGGATTGAACCTGTCCAGCGCCGCGTTCACCGCGATCAGGAACGCCCGCTGCCACGACGCTTCGACGATCGTATAGTCTTCTTTGCTGTATTCTCTCTTCTCGGCTGTGATCAGGTAGCCGATCGTCCGGTCCTGGACTTTCGGCGCTTTGCTCGACAGTGAGATATATATGTGTGTGTGCATTGTAGTCTCCATTCCTTTGGCGGCCGTGGCGGGCCTGCGAATTTGTAGCGTCTGTATCGATAGCCTTCTTCGTTGACTCCTTCAAAATATGATTCTTTGATCAAGTAGAATCCTTTAGGCGGCCGCGGCTTGTCGGTCATCTTCCAGCCGCTTATGACCTTTTCTTCTGCTTTCGGTATTTCAAGATTGCGCGAATGTGAGAATTTGGCTTCCGTTACCTTGTGTTCGCCAGTCTCTGTGCTTTCCGGCGTTTTGGTGATGTAGGCGCCCAGCTTCTTTCCGCTTCGGATCAGGTCCTTCAGGATCTGGTCATGGACGCCGCCCATTTCGAACCACAGGTCCTTAATCAGTTCTGACGCGCCCTTGATCCTGTTGCAGATCATATGGACGTGCCAGGCGTTCCGCTCTGTGCATTCGATGTTTGCCATCCAGCACAGTTCAAAGCCTTCTTTTCGGTATGCCTTCCGCAATCGGTTGTAGAAGTTCCGGAAGATCTGCTGTGCTTCCTTCATGTCGGCCGGACGTTTGTCTTTTGCAAATGTCAGTGTCCTGACAAGGTCCCCTTCCGTGAAGTTGGCGTGGATCATCCTCTCCGCGTTCTCTTCGCGTCTACGTTGATTCTGTTTCCTTACCGCTGCCGGCGTCGGCTTCGTCTTCGCCTGCCTCTTCTCCCCTGGCGCTCCGTACTTCGCAGAATGGTATTCGACCACATCGATGATGTTGGAATACCGATATTTTTTCTGTTTATACATTTGTAAGATCCTAGAAATAATAATCTTATGGACTTAAAAACGGGCTTCTTTGCCCTTCCTGTGTTGACAAATTCCGCCCGATCCGATACCATTTCTTTGGGAAGATTGGCCTTCGGGCTGCGGCTGGCTTATGTCAGCCGTTTTTTTATTCTGCATTTTTTATAAGTTCTTTCCCTATTTTCTCCAGGTCGATGTCCTTATCATAAATATCCTTTAACCATCCCTGTGTTGCTTTCACTGTCGCATAGACAGCCGCGTTTGCCTGATCCTGTTTGTATTCGTCGTTTCCTTCAATGACACCTGCCTCGCATATCGCAGACATCGCCATCGCCATTTCTGAGATCACTGTTCCCACATCGCCTTCAATCACGATAACTTTGTTGTTCATATCAATCTTGATCATCCTGTCTTCCTTCCTTTACCTTTCTGATCTGGTCCGCTGTGTAGTTGAATCCATACATCAGCCTGTGTTCCATGCTCTGTATCGCTCCCCGGTGATAGCATGACTGCCCGCCGTCTTTCTCTTTCACGGCCTTGTCATACTTCTCCATGTGTTCCAGGAGCGACTTCTCAAAGATCTTCGGGTCGTTGTAATCAAACGTGTCTACCATGTGCCAGCACCCATGCCGCAGCCATCGTCGCGCCGAAGATCAAAAGATAGATCCCGAAATTCATCGGCGTCTCGACTGCGCTGTCGATCGCGGATCCGCAAAAGATCATCCCGATTGTTAATGCACATCCTTCTAATGTCTTCATATTCTCCCTTCTTTCTCAAATATCCGTTTCCATCTCTGGACCGTTCTTCGCGTTATGTTCAGGTCTTTGGCTGTCTGTGTGACTGTCTTACCGGTTTTCAGTTCCTTCAGGATGTCTTCCTGGTCGACCTTGTTGTATTTGTTCCTTTTCTCGATCAGTCCGCGTGTCTGCAGCTGATAGATCGCCGCGAAGGTTTTTGACACGTCCATTCCGATTGCTTCGGCGATCTCTTTTCCCTGCTTTCCCGCCTTCCACATCTCGACTACCTTTTTGCGCTGTGCCTTTGTCAATGCTGTCTGCACTCTCGGCCTTTTCTTGTTATCGCTGTTCTCGATTTCTTCCCGCGCCTTCCGGATCATCTGTTCTTTCCGCACAGCTCTCAATACCTCTGCGTCTTCCCGCGGATCCGCGATCCGTTTCGAATGCGTCGCTGCCGGCGCAGGCGGAAGCTTGATGTTTTTGATTGAGCATCGCAATGTCTTTCTTCCTTTCCTTCTTGTACTGCTTTACTGTTATGAATGATGCACATCGGCCGCGTTGTTCAAAACACTCAGCCTTATGCATGCATTTGTCACATGCGCTCATTTGTTTCTTACCAGTTTTACAATCTGTTCATCCGTCATGCCGGCCACACTGGACATCACTCTAATTTCGCCCAGCGTGATCGTGTCCGGCCGCTTCATCCGTCTGTCAAATGTCGCCGACTGGATTCCGCAGTGTTTCATGAATTTTTGTTTGTCCAGGCCCACCATTAAAGCGGCGCCCAGAATGAATTTTTTCTTATCAATCTATTACCCCGCTTCCGGCGGATGCGATCCTTAATCAATGGACCGCTTCCGCCTGGTAGAAATAATTCAGTGGGACCCCGAACAGGTCCGCGATCTTCATCATCTTCTCTGCCTTAGGATTGCTTCGTCCCGCTTTCCAATCTGAGAATGTAGACTTCGGAATCCCCGTCGCTTTCGCGACTTCGGCGTCCTTCATCCCTTTTGCATCTCTCAGCGCTACATATTTTGCGTACATCCAATCTCCTTTCTGTTTTTATTGCTTTTGGTTCGGATTTCCGTTATACTTGAATTGCAGATATAAGTATAAAGGTATTGTTTGTTCTGTTTTCTGTACCGTGATAGGTACATTGTATAAAGATTTCCGTACTTTGTCAATACTTTTAGTTGTGTTTTCTCTACTTTTTTCAGTGGGATTTGCTTGTATCTGTGGCAAATTGTTTATCAGTTTTCAAATTGTTACAAGTCTTAACCCTTTCTTTTTTAAATAAAATCACTCATTGAGTGATTTTATTATTGACATATCACCCAATGAGTGATATTATAATTACATAAGGAACAGGAAAACAAAAGCCCGGTTGCCGGGGCGTACAGTTCGGCAACAGCTACCTCTAGAGGCTGAATACTAAAGGAGCACCGCTAACGGCTACCAAGTAAACAGCCACTTAATAAGGAGGATATGGAAATGAAGAGATTTGAGATTTGGGCAACATTTGATAACGGAATGACCGCAAAGGTTGAGACACACAAGCGAATGAAAAGCGCTGAACTCGCAGTCGATGCGATGAATTTCAAAAACCTCAACGATGTTGCTCAGGGTTACGGATTCCCTTACGGAGTCCCCACCTACTCCATCAAGACAATCGTTAAGTAATCACCACACCCGACCGGCGGCGGGTAATCCGCCGGAGTAGGTTAGAATATGAAACGTTACTCATTACATTATGAATCGGACGAACATAACCCGTTTAGTAATATCGGAGAATACGAGCACATTTACGGGAACGCGAGCACAATCAAAACCGCTAAACAGTACATAAGCCGCGTAAGAAAAACCGAGGCTCGGCATAATCCGAGAAACTTTAGAATTTACGACCATTTTGCAGACGTCGATCCTTCAACGGATTACGTACCTTGTGTTTATCACGAAGATTAAGGAAGGAGAACAGCGATGGCAAAAAGAGTAGCAGACATGACCATCACAGAATACAGGATAAACAAAAGGGGATGCGAGTGCTTTAGATCCAGGGAGTGGAAATATATACAGAAGAAGATGGCGGATCTGAAATCAGTGAAGCCCGGATGCAAATTTACCATTCAGCGCAGATCTGCCCGCAAAGAGAAAGACGGTTTTCTTGAGAGAGACTATATGGGCCGCATTAATTGGACACCGTGGCGTGATTTATAAGAAAGGAGAACAACATGAAGTACAGAAACAGAGACACAGGCGCAACATTTACCGCAGAAGAACTCAAGGTCGCATATGATCAGTTCAAGCATGAGATGAACTTCGGCAGCTTTGATGAATTCGTTGAAGAATTCGAAATAGTTGATACGATGGAGTTTGATGACTACGGGATTGCCGAATATGTATCTCCCGAAGAGTTTTACACCGACGGATGGAGCATCGCCGGCAGGGCAACAGGAAGTGATGGTGAAGAATATGACATCCTTCTGAGTCTCGACAAAACAACATATGGATATTCCAATATTTGAAAGGGAAAATGACATGAAAACAGAATATGCAATCTTAGATGTGCCTTACAATTACGAATTTGAAAATGATGACGTTGATCACCGCCTCTTTATTGCTCACGACATGGAGACGATCAATGCGGAGCTGATCCGGATCGGTGCGAAAGATACTGAATATTGTGTCGAGATCTACAGAGTTGATGATGATGGCGACTTCTACGACGGCTCAGACTTCGACACACCTTCCAACTTCCGGAAGCGCACAGCGGTTGAAAGATCTGTCAAGGATATCTGCAGGATGGCCGGGATGACTCAGACAGCCATGGCCGACTATTTCAGCGTCCCCCAGAGGACTTTTGGAAACTGGTGTACAAGCGCCCGTGAGTGCCCTAAGTACACGCGATTGATGATGCAGGAGATCTTGGGGTTGTTCAGAAGAGAGGTGAATTAATCATGAAAGAATGGGTTGTTACTTTCTTGAATGAAGACACGCGAAAAATCGGTTTTGATTTGTTTTCCGGTGCCGATGAGGCGGAAGCAAAAAGGTCATTCAGAGCATGTTACCGTCACCACAATTACAGGATCCTGTCATGTGTCGAGACGTTCCGCACTGAATACTATAGTTGATAAGAGGTCGGGTTTTACCCCGACCTCTTTTATGTGAAAAAGATATGCTAGCAGAAATTCTTTTTCTCATAATTAATAATTCACATTTTCTTAACCTTATTCAGCTGGATCCAGCCTGCGCCGCTCTTCAAGCGCCCGTATCCGCTCTTTTCTTCGACGATCGTATAGATGCCTTTCGGGCATGTTTTGACCTTTGTTCCGGCCGGCGTCTTCAGGATCGGGATCTGAGTATTGACTTTGACTGTATACGGTGTTTTGGCGGCTGCTTCTGTGTCCTGTGCCTTATACGTTGTATTATAACGCGTCAGGCCGTACTGTTCCACCAGCCTGCAGAGCTTTTCTACATAGTCCGGCGCTGTCGCGTATCCGCCCGCTTTGATGATCTGCGCGGCCTTTCTGTAGTCCGTGCATCCCACCAGTCCTTTATATCTCAGCGCGGATCCGTTCCTGGCGCCTTCCAGATATGCGCTGTGATCATTGACGGAATCCTGCAGCGTCTTATATGCGCGGAAGTCAGCCTGGACCGTTGCAGGTCCTGAAGCATAGACCTCTTTCGTCTGCTTGCTATAGACGCTCTTTCCGTCCCATGCCGAATTCGGCCAGGTGTTTCCGGAAAGTGATTTCTTCATGCCGAAGAGATTGTTGGCGTTCTGCGCCAGCTCTGACTTTCCCCATCCTGATTCAAGAATGGCCTGCGCGATCGTGATCGCTGCGCAGATCCCGCGCTGTGCCATGTCTGCTTTTGCCATCGCGCCGATCTTCTCGATGAATTTTTCCTGATCTGTTTTGGCTGCGGGCGCTGCTTCTTTCCGGCCGAATTCTGTGTCATATGTGATCGTCTTCTTGCCGGTCTGCTTCCATGTCACCGTACCGTTTTTGGCATGTCCGTATACAGACGCGTTCAGCATCCAGACAGGGACGCCCGCTTCAATTATCCGCCTGCTTCCGAAGCTTGTGAATTCACAGCTGCCAGGGCCGTTCTTTTCGTTGTTTGCTTCGATGCACATGACGACGCCGCGCTTTTTCATGCTCTGGGCGTAAGTCTTGCCGGCGCCGTTGCCGTGATGTTCTGAATCAACGACTTCTACATCTTCGTCTTTAAAATATTCAAGCATGTCGGCGCCTGACTTCGGTCCGTCGGCGCTGTACAGCGTTCCAAGCTCATAGTTATAAATCGCTAGCGATCCGTGATTCATGTATCCGTAAGCCTGGCCGTTGTCCTGGTCGCCGAAGGATGTCGGCTGCTTTCTGTAGAATTTAAAATTCATCTGGCCGACAGATAATTTGTCGCCGGTGACGACATAGCGGATCTTTGCACCGGCAGCCTTTACCTTGCTGATCAGCTTCTGCAGATATGCTTTGTCATCACGGACGCTTCGCGCATTCTCGCTTCCAGATCCTGCCAGCTTCAGGCTGTCCGGGTCGTAGCATACAAACATGTCCATGGTCAGGCCTTTTTCTTTCATCATCCTGAAGAAGCCGCCAATGTGGTCCATGTGTGCATGGCTGCCGATCGCTGTGTAATGCGTTACGTCATGCTTTTTCATGTATTTGATCAGCTTCTCACACGGCACGCTGTTTTCGACATACGCATCATATACAACACAGTTTCCGTTTTCATCGATGAACACTGTTCCGGATCCGCGCCGGTCATCCGGTGAAGTCTTTCTGGACCAGCACGGCCAATAGTTGAAGATCTCAGGATCTTTGACGGCCTTCTTTTCGGGTCTGTACACTTCAATGCCGTTCCAGTCAAAAACGCCGTATGTGCCGTTCCATTTGTCCGCTTCCGCCCTTGCGTTCGCGATGATGCTGTACGCGCCTTTCTGTGATTCCGCGTCTTCCCACGTTTTACGGACGCGATAATACTGTGCCAGCTCTACAGCTGCCTGCGTCGACGCGGATTCGGACAGCTTCGCAGTCACTTTGCCTGCCAGATCTCCCATGCGCGCCATCATCCAGTCGCCAGGGCATGCCTTGTTTGCGAACCATCTGTGTACAGTCAGCAGCATCTCTCCGGCTTTAGGCTCATAGGCAAGCGCTTTGCTCTTACTGTCGATCCAGATCAGCTTTGTTTTTCCGTTTCTCCTGCAGATGTCGACGCACAGGTCGATCAATTTGTTGTAGACCTTGCTGTTAAAAGCATATGGGCTTGTCAGGTCGCTTGCGCATTCGATCGTCACGGCGCGCTGGTCATTGGCATTGCTGGATGAACACCAGGAACGCATGCTTTCGTCCACGATCAGCGCCACACGGCCGTCTGTTCCGATCGCATAGTTACAGCTGGCTTTATATGACGCATTCGCGAATATCGCGCCCAGTCTTTCGACTGACAGCTGACCTACTGCGCAATGCGGCGTGATCCGGTCGATGCTGTGATCTCTTTTTCCACTGTTGTTCGGGCTGAGTTTTTTATAATTTACTAAGGAAGAATTGCTCATCTTTTTTCTCCATATAAAAAGAAAAGGCCCGAAGGCCTTTTCTGATCTATCATTCCTCTACTTCGGGAATTCCCGCAAGTGATGTGAGAAGCGAAACGATTCCCGCAAGTGCTGCTCCTGATGCGACGCCTACCCAATTCACTTCCGTGATCCCGATCGCGTTTGTTCCGATCAGCGCCACAGCTGTCTGCGCGACAGTCTTGATCGCTCTCACGCCGGCAGCCTTGATCCAATTCTTCCAATATCCCTCACGCATCTTTATCCATCCTTTCTGCTTCAGAAGCTGATATGATTTTTAACTGTTTGCATTTCTCAACGATCGCCTGGGCTGTTCCGTTCCCGCCTAATTCTGCGTAAGGCTTGTACAGATATTTTTCCAGGTCTTCCAGCTCGTCTGTTGTTATCCCGCCTCGCTGGATGTATCTTTCGGCTGTGTGAAAGATCTCAGCATGGCCGATCCCCAGAAGCATCCTGTCCCTTGCGCTCGTCGCTTTGCTTTTACTCTGCAGATATGCCCACAGGCCGTTTGAACTCAGCACAGCGATCACAACTGCAACAATTGTCTGCATTAATGATTCCAATGTTTTTTCCCTCATCAGAAAGGGCGCCCTGTTCAGGCGCCCTGGTTGATCTTCACTCTTTTTCATCGTCCTTTACTTCTTCATCAAGGACGACCGTATAACTGTACTGATTGCGGATGACATTCTTTGCATCAACTCCATGTCTTTCTGCCAGGATTGCTTTAATGTCGTCTGCGTCGTAGTGGATCGCATGTTTCATAATTCATCCTCTGCCAGAAGCTCTTCAACCTTCTTCCGCCACAGCTTCGGGACCTCTTCCAGCGTCATTTCTCCATTTTTGATTTTTCTTACATAGATCTTCGCCATCGTTTATTCTCCTTCCGCAATCATTCCTGCCAGCTCAACAAGTGCATCTTCCTGTTCCTTCATTCGATCTTCGAAATTCTCGTAGATCTCATATTCTGCTTCTGACATCTGCCATTCGCTGTATTCCCAGTGCGCGTTTTCATCTTCTGTCGCCTGCACAAACAGAAAGTCTTTTCTGATGATGACCTGGCTTCCGGATCTCTCCATCTTTTCCGGCTTTTTAGCTTCGCTGTTTTTGGATCTTGCCCACATAGCTGATTACTCTCCTTGCTTCTTTGATATTGACATATGGCAGGATGCATTCCTGCATGAACCTTCGCGCGTCGCTATGCTTCGCCCATCCGATCCTTGATATTATCGACTGCGCCTGATGCACTGTGTAATATCCTGCTTTATACATCTTTCTTGCCAGTCTTTTGGCTGACAGATATATGCCGTCTCTAAGGATCGTCGCGTCCTGGCAGAATTTGTATCCGCCAATGTCCAGCCAATATGTTCCTTTTATCAACTTCCCGCTGTCCTTGTCGTGCTTTCCGATCCGCTTGATCTCCCAGCATGGCTTTATCTCTAATCCGTAATTAATTTTGAGATATTCCTTTATCTGTTTGACTGCTTTCTTCAGATCGGTCTTGCTCGTTCCGAACAGCAGGATGTCATCAACGTATCTGAGATGATGTGTTACATATTTGATCCGCTTCCCGCGTCTGATCTTGAAAAGATTTTGCTCGATGTACCAGTCAAGCTTTTCCAGATACAGATTTGCAAACCATGGCGATGTGTAGAATCCCACTGGACAGGCCGAAGGCGCTGCGTCTATGATCTGGTCGAACGCCCACAGCGAAGCTTTGTCCTTGATCTTCGTCCTTAGTACCGCTTTCAGCTTGTTTCTGTCTATATTGTCGAAAAACTTCCTTATATCCAGCTTCACGAAGTAGCGCAGCTGTCGATCATTCCTGATCCAGTGAGTTATCGTCTTTCTAAGAAATTCGATTCCTCTTTCCGGCACAGATCCGCAGCAATACGGATGCATCCCTTTTGTGAACGCTTTCATATTTGCCTGCATCAGCATGTGTGCCACTATGTGATCGTCCAAGCACGGGATGTAAAGATCTCTCCACTTTCCTTTGCTGGAAGCGCGATTCCTGCAGAACTGCCTTCTGTGCCGTGGTGATTTGTGTCTCCACTTCTTTTTCTTCAAGATCCAGCATAGCTTTTTGGCATATATCTTACCTTTGTCCGGATCGATCTTGTGATACAGTTCCGGATGCGCTTTCACTTTTTCTTTGTCGTAAAGAAGCTTCTGTACCTCTCTTTTCCCGCGTTTGTACTTTGTCCCGTCCACGATCGCCGCGAACGCGTTGTCTTCATCTGTAGCCACTTTCCATGTATCTCTGATACGTTTCATACTTTGCTTGTATCCTACGTCTTTTCGGTTTCCCTACTAAGCCGTCCCAGTCGATATATTTCAGATCCGTAGATCCAAGGAAAACTCTGCGCCCGTCTGTTTGACGGTTATAGTGATTAATAAATAGGGCGCGTGCCGGTCAGGACACGCGCCGACTGGATGGATATCCAAAGGGCGCCACCATAATTCGCGTTCGCATTCGAAGGCGCGTTATTCGCATTCAGGTTCACGTTGCCGTTGTTCCAATTCCCGCCGAAGCGGACGGCACGGACCGCGTTCGAATTAACGAGGTTGGCGTAAACTGCGCGCTGAGAATCCCTTTTAATTACAGTTACATATAATGAGGGGAAAGCCCCTCTTGCCCTTCGGGCAATTCACCCCTGATCACTGGGCGAAGCAAAGGGCGCCACCATAATTCGCGTACGCAAACGAAGGCGCGTTATTCGCATTCAGGTACACGTTGCCGTTGTACCAATGCCCGCCGAAGCGGACGGCACGGACCGCGTTCGAATTAACGAGGTAGGCGTAAACTGCAGCATATGTTGACGCGCTGCCGTCCGTCACCTGTACAGGAATCCAGATGTCCGGATAATCAGCAGAATACTGCTTGCTCTTGATCCATCCGTTCAGATAGTCTTCGTGGCTTGTTTCGATGTCCAGTTTTTCATAATTTTCGCCGGGAAGCGAAATGTTGTTTCCAGGCGTCGTGATCTTTGACGGATCAGGCAGGTAATACCATTCAAGTTTGTAATCATCGTCGCCGGTCCCGACGCGCTTGTTAAACAGGTCCACGTATGTCTGATACTGGTTGCCATGTGTGTTTTCACGCCATCTGTACTTCATCGGATAATATCCTGATGTGTTTGACACAGGTGATCCGGAAGGCGTCGAAACGCCGTTGCACGCACCTGTTCTGTACGGACGCGCCGCCAGGTTGTATGTCGTGGATGTATCATATTCGAAGTAGCCTTTGCCCAGGTCCTGGACTTCGATCAGCTGATGTGTTCCTGAAGCGTCAGCGTTTCCGTTTTCATCGCATCTCACGATCGACAGGATCTTGTGTGTCGCCTTATAAGACGCCTTCGTGTGATCAGCTGTCCCGTCATAAATGCAGATATACTCACCGACTACGCGGCTTGCATAGTAGTTGTTTGTCAGTACATGTGTCGTGTCCTGGAATACTACTGTGTCCGCATTGTCAGATCTGAGCGACAGGCATCCCTTCATCACTGCTGTCGGAACCTGCTGTGCGAATTCGACTGTCTGCAGCGCCCATTCGTAGAATTCGACTGCTGCCGGCTGGATCATCGCAAGGCCCGCCACATCTGCGTTGTCATAAGTTCTTGCCGTTGTGAACAGTCCTGCATAGTCTCCCTGTTCATTGTCCAGATCAGGAAGTGACACAGCATGCCCGTTCTTCGTCGCCAGCGCATATGCGGGCAGGTAAACATATTCCATAGTCTCTTCCGCGTTGTGGTTATGGCAGAAGATGTCGAAAGGCTTCCAGCCTGCATAATGATGTGCAGATACGCCCAGAATTCCGTCCTTCATGTAGTAAAATGCACGCGGGCATTCGACTGCGACATAGTCGCCCATTGTGCCGTCTTCTGCGTAATTTTCATCTCCGTAATATGCTTCAACCACGAAGTGCGCGCGGCCGTCTCTCACTGTCCAGTGACCGACGCATTTTCTTCTATTAAAAGGCGCGACGTCGTCAAAGTTATTGACTACGTTCGCGTTGTTTCCATCCGTTCCCACCTGGGCCGTCATTCCAACTGCGTCCCAGATCCTTGTCAGCTGTGATGCTGCCTGTCCGATGCCGGAAACTCCGTATCTGTGCAGACCTTCCGCGTTTTCGATCTCTGCCACTCGCTGTTCGACGCTGTCGATCACCTCGCTCATGTCGACCGCCGTCCAATGTGCCGGCGTCCAGTTTTCAGCCTGCTCGATCGCAGTGTTGCACATATACAGCTGTCCGCTATATGCCACAAGATCGCCCACGCTGTATGTCGCTGCATTGCTGTATGCAGGCGCCATGTTCAGCGCGGATGCCTGGCAGATCGCGCTTCTAAGCATTGCATAAGGGAGCTTTCTTGTTCCGGATCCGTTCGTGCTGTCCGTCACGAAATTCATGTCGTCGCCCACTTCTGTGGCCTGCGGCAGATTAACGATTCTTCTTCTCTCTGTGTTGTCCATTGTTCGATTTCCTTTCTTTATACAAGGATTTCAAAATCTTCACTAGTTACAATTATCGCGTCGTCATCCGTTGCCAGGATGATCGGCAGGATTGTGTCCGGCGTATTTACTTCCGCGAAGAAGCTTTCCGCCGTCGTTATCTTGTTGACAGATGTATCGACGTTGATCGCGCTCGACTGCTTTCCGGTCCTCATGAATTTGTAGATCGTCGAGATGCCAGTATATGTCAGTTCCTGACCATTTGCATCTGTTCCGTCGTCCTTCGTCGCGGACGTTGTGCCTGGGATCGAGAATTTGCCTTTCAGTCTCCAAACAAGGACCTTCGTTCCGTCTGTCTTGTCTGTGATGTACCCGAAGGCAAAATACTTCGGTGTGGGTTCCTGCTCTACAAGCATGCCATTTTCTTCGTCGTAGAACTGACCTGTGATGTCCGCAAGGACGTCAAGCGGGATGCCGGATGTATTGATCGTTATTTCATCAGCCCCCACTGAGTCGACCACGATCGCCGCTATGTTGTCGTAAAAATGCACTTCGTGTGCGCTTTCCGTCGTCTTTCCGATCTCAGACACACCAGTCAGATCTTTGACTGCGCCTGTCACAAATTCTTCCGCTGTATCAGATGTGATCTCTGCATATACGGCGTTAGAAACGCCGCGATACTCAAAATATGTCTTAGGCATTGTATTTTCTCCTTACATTCCGATCCTCCTTCTAGGCTGAGATATATTCGTCTTCGTTCGTTACTAGCGCGGCGCCGTTATTAGTCTCCAGGACGATCGATCCGATCTTTGACTTAGTCGCGTTGATAACGATAACCGTTCCGACTTTCAATGCCATTGGCGTTACTGTTACGACTCCATTTGCTATTGTCAGGCTGTAATCACCCCCCTCTATACCGATCAGACCGTTAATAAATACATCAATGACATCGCCGTCCGAATAGCTGTATCCTGTCATGTCCAGCTCGATCGGCGTCGATGTGCCTGTTGATAACGTTACAACTTTCTGATATCTCTGGATGTATGTATTGACTGACAGCTGCTGTGTAAGCGCCGCGAACCATTCGTTGAATTCTGTCTGGATCGACCGCTGCCACGCCAGCTGCTGCGCGTAGTTCTGTTCGAATGCTGCCTGATACTGTGCGAACAACTGTGATGTGTCCACCTGCTGCACGACGCCTGTCACCCATCCGCACAGATCGCTTGACCTCATATCCGTGATATTGGCCTGCGTGATCGTCGATGCATTGGCGCCGACATATACATACGCCAGGCACAGCTCTGTAATCTGGCCGTCATCAGTCATTGACGGCTTTTCCGGATTGGATGCCGGTGTGCCATCTTTTGCCACAATCGAGATCGACCGGCTGCCCCTGTCCAGCCTGATCACGATTGCCGTGTATCTGGGCAGTAGCACATGTGCTGTCGTCAGCGTGATGGCCTGCGCAGCGTCGTTCTTGATCCATTTGCAGTCAATGATCGCCCGGCCTGACTGGACATTGACAGCCAGGCCTTCGCCGGCCGTGACCTGCATCGCGCTCCCCACGCTCTCATAGACTCCATTCGATACAAGGCCGTCAAAATACTCTGACATCTGATCAGCGTTATATGTGCGGTCCTGGTTGATGGAGTTGAAAAATCCATATGATATAGCCATTAACTTGCTCCTTCCACTGCTTCAAATGTCGGGACGATACTTTGGCCATTTTCATCGATCGCGAAGATCAATTCGGTGATCCGGCATGTCGAATTGATCCCGTATTTGTTCTTGATCGTGACTATGTCGCCCAGAAAGTAATCACGGTTCAATACAAACATCTTATTGTCAATCGTCTTGCCTTCGTATTTGATCGCACTCGCGGCCGCTGCCAGCTGTTCGTATCCGTATGTCTTCAGCAGCTCTTCATATTGCTCTTCTGTGATGATCTCGCCGTTACTGCTGACGGAATCACCATCAATGTATCTTTCGATCCTGTCCAGGCCCGAAGCTGTTCCAACTGTCGCCGTCCTTTGGTCGATGCCTTCGCCTTCTCCGCCGATCAGCGCCGCGTTGAAGTAGTCTTCGCCGTTTTCGTCCAGGCTTGCTTCCGCCAGGTTGTCATATTCAGGCGAAAAAACGACCGGATCCACAGCTGACTGATCCACAGATCTGTCAGTGCCTTTGATCAGTTCAAAAACGAATTTCCCGTTTTTAATCGACACATCCCAGCCGATCCCGTATGTTTTGCCCACATCTTCAAGCCATTCAGCGATGTTCTGGCCGAATAACTGTGTTTCCCACGTTTCTGTGATCCCCACAGAATCTGCCAGTATAAAATTCGCTATCTGGCGTTCTGGCAAGTCCGGCGAAATAATGTTTTCGGTGATCACCTTCCTGATTCCGTCTTCCACAGTTCCGGAAAGATTCGTCTGCTGCCATACGATCCGCTGTCCGGTGATGTGCTTCAGGCCCTTTCCGGTCAGCGTAATAAGCCATCCTTTTTCCGCGTCCCAGATGATCTTCCGCCCTTCTATCTTCATGACGTTCCGGAAGCCATCCTCTACAACATCGAAGTCCCTGACAAGATATTTGCCGCGCGTCAGCAGATTCACGTTTTTGGCTGTTCCATGGACGACCATCTGGAAGTCGCCGTTTCCGAAGAACTGCATGTTCCAGATGATGCTTTCATAGTCTTCGACTATGTCTTCTTTCTGCATCCCGTTTAATACATAGATATCCATAGTCAAACGCCCTCAAACTGCCCGATCACCGTGAACACAGCCTTCATGTATTCCGCGCCTGAATCCGCGGCGATCGTGAAGATGTTGTCGCCCGGCTGCAGGCTGAACCAGTCTGACCCGTATCTGAGTTTTCCGACGACGCTTGTCGTCACTCCGTCGCTTGTCAGCGTCACCGCTTTGCTTCCGGTCCTTGTGTCGATGCTGATCAGGTCGCCCGCTGCCAGCGTCATGTCCAGGATCATGCTGTCGCCTGTTTCCACGTTGAAGATCTTCGGATTGACGACTGTTCCGGTCGCCCTGATGCTGATTTGCACGCCTGTTTCCAGGTCGCCGTCGTTCTTGATCGACTTTTCCGTGTTTGCGATGATCTCCGAAAAAGGAATCCCCGCGGCTTCGATCGAAAACGGGAATTCAAATAAGTTTTCGATGCTCGACATATCCTGCACGTCAGCCATGACCTCATTGAAGTTGGGCTGCGGGCAAAAGATCGTGATCTGCGCGACCTGCTTGATGTCAAAAAACGAAATTGCAACTACGCGCGTGTATCCGTCGATGTAGACATTCCTTGTCGCGTTTCTGTAGTAGATTCTGACAGGGAATTTACTTTTGAAATATTTGTAAAGATTGATCCTGTTTTCTTCCGCCGGTCCTTCAATCGCAAGAGTGATCGTGATGACACGATCACTCATATATGCGCTGTTGTAGACGCTGCCATCTAATCCCGCGTTGTGCGTCGTGTTGATGACTGCTTCCGGCGGATCCAGCCCGTCGATCGACTTGATGCTGTACGCATCGTTATGTGTCAGCTCCAACTGCTGTCCGTATTGATTCCTTGCTATTAATGTAAACATATCAGGCCCCCTTACGCGAACGCCCTGACCATGGCGATCTGCTGTCTGCGTGCCTGATATGTTTCAAGCGCGCTCAATGCCTTCGGCGACGTATTGTTCTGGACCAGGTTGTAGTTATTCACTACGTTCGATGTTCTCGCGCCTGCTGCCACAGGATAACCGTTCACCGACTGCCGGATGCCCGGAAGATCTGCTCCCAGTCCGCTGATCGGCGACGCGATATCACCTGTGATCTTCTTTACCGTGTTCTGGATCCGTCTGACCATGGACAGCAGTCCATCGTCAAATCCTTCACCGGTCAGCGCTCCCAGTCCGAATGTCAGCCTTGAAGGACTGTGTATCTGCAATTTTTCTTTGAATGTCTTGACCATCGCATTGACGAATGTTTTGACATTCGCATCCATGTAATCCGTGTTCTTCGTCAGTCCGTCCACGAATCCGCGCATCGCCTGTTCGCCCAGGTCTTTCATCTGGTCGTTGATGCCTGCAAGCGCTTCTTCGATCTCTGACTGGTAAGTCTTACCAAGGTCTTCGAAGTCTGCCTGATAGATGCTGTCGCTTGCTTCGCGCGCCGCTTCCAGCTTCGCTGTGTAAGCGTCGTTATATGCAGCCAGGTCTTCCGCGCTCATCGACAGGAGCCTGTCGATGTATGCGGCGCCTTCCTTGACATTGAATGTCGTGATCTCATTGAAAAGATCTTTGGATACCTTCTCGCGGATCCGTGCCAGCCTGTCCGAATAATCCCTGATCTGCTGCGTCTGCTTCTGCAGGTCATTGATCGTCATGACTCCCGCACCGCTTACGTCGAAAGTGTTTCCGACTTCCAGCAGTTTGTTCGTCAGCTCTTCCTGCTTTGCTGTAAGGTCGTCATATGCTGTCGTATATCGGTCAGTGATGCCCGTGATCGCGTTGTCGACCAAGTTCCGCGCGCTTTCTTCATAGCGCTGCATTGCTTTCTGGAATTCACTGATCATCGAGCTGCTGGCCGTCTGATATGCCGTCTTGTATTTTTCCTGTGTCTTGATGAGTTTCTGATATTTGGCTTCGTTTGCCTTGATCAGCTTTTTCGCGCTTGCTTTTTCAGCATCGATCTGTTTCTTCAAGCGGTTTTTCTGATTTTTGTCAGACGTCTTGTCCCGCTTTTCCTGCAGCTTCGCGACTTTCTTGTCGCTTGCTGCCTGGATCTGTGATGCCTTCTGCTTGCTCTGCGCTTTCAGTTTCGCTATCGCCGAATCAAATTCTGCGATCTTTTTCTGATTCTTGTACTGGATCTTATTGATCATGTACTCAGAGTCGTTCGCGATCGCATCCGCGAATTCCCGGCTTGCCATGCTTCCGACTTCTTCGATGTTGTATCTGGATGCTGTCGAAAGCGCCTTGACGGCTGTCTTTGCCATGCTGACAACTGTCTTTACAAGCTTACCTTCCAAGGAAACGATTCCATTGATAAAGCCCTGCGTGAAGAATCGTCCGGACCTGGCTGTCAGCTTTGAAGGGGATCCTTCTTCCTGTCCTTTTCTCAGTCCAGCCCATGCCTGTCTTGCAAGGTTATATGCTTTGCTCCATGCGGACTGTACCATTGACCCGATGCCATTGATAAAGCCCTGACCAAAATTCTCACCGCTTGAATATGTGCTGACCGACTCAGTTCCGCGCTTCGCGCTTGATGCTATGTTAGATCCTGCAGAATTTGCAGATCCTGTTTTCGCATTGACTCCGCCTGCGAACTGCAGGCCCGTGTATTGGCCTGCTGCGTTCATCTGCCCGCCTGCTGCGTTCGCGCCTTTTGCGGATGCCTGTCCGATCGTCGTTCCTGCTGACTGTGCTTTCTTCGACTGTCCGGAAACACCTTCTGCGTATTTCTTGCCGGTCGTTTCACCGGCTTTCTTGTTGTCGCCGTCTGCGCGCTTTGCACCGGACGCCGCCGCGCTTGCGACTTTTTCGCCTGCTTCTGATGCGGATCCTTCCGCCGATCCTACGCCTTCCGCGTAGTCTGTGCCGGCTGTCTGGCCCGATTCTGCCGCCTGGCTGTCGAGCTTATCCAGTTCTGCGCGTGCCGCTTCCACTAGCTTTCCGGCTTCGTCTACCTGCGCCTGTGTAACATTCGGCATGCCGCTTTCGACGGCTGCCTTCATATTGTCGTAGTTGTTTTCAAAGTTTCTCAGCTGTGTTTCCAGCGTGTCGCGTGTGCCTGTTTCGGCCGTGACCATATTGTTCTGGATATTGGTCAATGCCGTGCTGATCGCGTCTTCCGCTCCCGTCGCGGATGCCTGGGAAAGTGCTTCCCAGTTCTGGATCGTCGAGCTGTATCCTACATAAGCGGATTCAGAATCGCGCAGGCCCTGTTCCGCGGACTCCATCGCTTCCTTCATCGTCTGCTGGCTTTTGATCACTTCCTGGTTGGCCCAGTAGTAATCCGACGCCGTAGACGGTGCTGTTTCCAGCATCTGCTGATAGCGGCCTAAAACATCGCCTGATTCTTCCAGACTCTGTTTGTATGCGTTTTCCGCGTCCGTGTATGTCTTCTGATTCTCTACATAGTTGTTCAGTGCTTCCTGGCGCTTCTGGATCGCTTCTGTATAAGCGTCCTTTGTCGCGTCAAGCGTTGCTTCTGCCTGCTTTTTCAGGATCAAATTGTCGATCGATTCGCCCAGCTTGCCGTTCTTGTCGATCGTCTCTTCGATCTCTGACCGCTCAACGCCCATCGCTTCCGCCAGCTGATTCAGGATGAAGTCCGCGCGGTCTTCATATCCTTCTTTGACGTCTCCATTTGCGTCGATCAGGCCGTTATATTCGTCCTTCAGCTCGCGCATGTAGCCGAATTCAGCGTATGTGCTGCTGATCGCTTCGTCACGCGCGTCTTTCAGGTTGTTATATTCATGCTTCAGAAGCGATGCTGTGTCTATCGCTTCTTTTTCCGCGTCTGACAGTCCGTATTCAGCTTCCATCGCTTCTTCGGACCGTTTCCGCATTGTCACCATCGCGGCGCCCAGCGCCACGACACCAGCCACTACCCATGTCGCCGGCGATGCGAACCATGCAGCATTCAGCGCTACCTGTGCGGCGCCTGCAGCGTCTGTCGTCGTCTTCAGGATTCCGACCTCTGTTCCCAGCTTTGTGATCACCGGTGCGATTGTCTTTGCTGTGGAAACAAAATTGGCGGCTTTGTTCGTCACGAATATTGTTCCCAGCGCCGCGCCGACGCCTTTTGCACCGGATTTTACCGCTTCAGAATTGTCCGCCACATACGCGAACAGATCTGCTACGTCTTTAACTACTTTCCCGACGTCTTCCGCGATCTCTTTCGTATCCAGCGTGTCGATCGTCCGCGAGATCTCACGGATCGACCGCTTGATCTCCGGTGACGCCTTTTCAAAGACGTCAATCATCTTGCCCTGGATATTGGACTGCAGAAGCGTCAGCTGGCCGTTCACATTGTCGTTCATGGTCGCGGCCATCTCAGCGGCTGCGCCTGTTGAATTCTCGACAGCTGATGTCAGCTTGTCGAAGTCATCCGGCGCCGCGTTGACGATCGCAAGCAGACCGGACATTGCTTCCTGTCCTGCGATGTGCTTCGCTGCGGATGTCTGTTCCGCTTTGTCCAGGCCCCTGAAAGCTTTTCTGAGATCTCCGATGACCTCAGACATGTCTTTCATGTTGCCGTCAGCATCTGTCAGCGACAGTCCCAGGCGTTCCATCTCTGTCGCGCATTCTTTGGGCGGCGCTGACAGTCTTGTCAGGATCGACCGAAGCGCAGTGCCTGACTTTTCGCCTTTGATGCCGGCATTGGCCATCAGGCCGATCGCGACTGCAGCATCTTCCATGCTGTAGCCCAGCGCGCCAACAATCGGCGCAACATATTTAAACGTCGCGCCCATCAGCTCGACGTTCGTATTCGCGTTAGACGATGCCGCGGCCATGACGTCTGCAAGCCGTCCTGAATCCTTCGCCGAATATCCCATGGCTGTCAGCGCATCTGTGACGATGTCTGATGCTGACGCAAGATCGGATCCGGAAGCGGCCGCCAGGTTCATGATTCCTTCGATGCCGTTAAGCATGTCGGATGTCTTCCATCCGGCCATTGCCATGTATTCGAAGGCTTCCGCCGATTCCTGGGCCGTGAAGATGGTGCTGCTGCCCATCTCTTTTGCTTTTTCTGACAGCCTGTCCATCTCTTTCGATGTCGCGCCGGATATCGCTTCGACTTTGGACATTTCTGATTCATAGTCTGCCCCGACTTTGAATGTTTCTTTTGCGATGTCTTTCAGTCCAGAAACGACTTTCTTTATCGCGTCCGCAGCCAGATTCGACAGGATGCCTTTCATCACCGTGAATCCTTCGGATGCTCTCGCAGACGAATCCACCGTCTCTTCCAGCGCGTTGTCCAGATCCAGCGTGTCGTCCGCTGTATCGCCTAAAGCGTCGCCATACTTCTTCAGCTGTGCTTCTGTTTTGGCGATCTGCGCTTCCTGGTTATTGATTGCGATCCTTACCCTGTCGGCCGCGGCTGAGTTTTCGCCATATTCGGCCACCGTCGCCGCCAGTTCCTTCTTTTGCAGTTCAAGGATCTTTTGCTGTCCTTCCAGCGTTTTATTTAATTGTTTGAGTTTCGCCTGAAGTCCATCAGCTGATGAACTCCAATCGTCCATTCCGGCAGTCGCTGCCTTGAATTCCGAAGACGCAAGACGCACAGCGCGACTTGCCGCCTGCATCTCTTTTTTCAGCTGCGATATGTCCGCCCGGAATTTGGTCGTGCTTTGCGTGTCTGCCATTTTTCTATCCTTTAAAACCAGTCATCCCCCGCGCGTCGTCTGATCACGCGATTTGGATCCTGTGCTTTTTTCACTTCCGCATGCAGGTCAATGACTTCTGCATATAACTTGATGACATCTGCGTATCTCCGATCGTCTACTGCAAAAGGCGTCAGGCCTGTGAATTCTTTACACAGCTGATAGTTGATCTGGAATAACAATTTGTGAAACGGCGTGTCATCATCGCCGTCGCTCAGTTTTTTGAATCTTTAGGAACTTTCAGAATCTCACTGAAAGAGAACTTTAGAATCTCAACCAGGACAGGCACAAGCTCTTTAAGCTTTACGTTCTCCCAGTCGCCGTATTCCATGGTCGGGAAGCATTTGTCCAGGATCTCGACGATCTGGTCCCATGCGCCGTATACCGTCTTTAGAAGCTCCCCTGTGTCTTCTACGCTGTCGATGTTCAGCAGCTCCATCAGTGACCGGATCGTTCCGAATTTAAGGTCGATCACTTTAGCTTCCGCTACTTTAACGATGTTGTCGTTGTCGTCATAGACGTTGATCTTCATGCTTTAATCCTTTCTGTCAAAAAATCCCCGACACTGTATAGCGTCGGGGATTCGTGCGTTCATCAGTCTGATCAGGATGCTTTGATCGTGTCGGGCGTGTTGACCTTTTCGAAGAATGTCGCGTCGGTCATCGTCTTGTTGACTGATGTGTCGATATTGATCGCGCGTGCCGGCTTTCCTGTCTTCGTGAACTTGTGGACTGTAGAGATGCCTGTGTATGTCAGTTCCTGACCATTCGCATCTGTTCCGGCGTCCTTTGTCGCGGATGTCGTGCCTGGTATCGAGAATTTTCCTTTCAACCTCCAAACAAGGACCTTCGTTCCGTCGGTCTTGTCTGTGATGTAGCCGAAGGCAAAATACTTTGGTGTGGATTCCTGCTCTACCATCATTCCGGTCTGTTCGTCGTAATACTGTCCTGTGATGTCTGCAAGGACATCAAGCGGGATGCCGGATGCGTTTATCGTGATCTCATCAGATCCCACGGAATCGATAACGATCGCAGGAAGGTTGTCATAATAATGTGTCTCATTGGCGCTGTCTGTGGTCTTGCCGATCTCAGACACACCAGTCAGATCTTTGACTACGCCTGTCACAAATTCTTCCGCTGTGTCTGATGTGATCTCTGCATATACGGCGTTTGATACGCCGCGATACTCAAAATATGTCTTAGGCATTTTTTGAATCTCCTTATACTTCCAAATATTGAGCGGTAATCGCTCTGCCTGTGTGTGTCGGTTCGTCGCTTGCCACGTCGAATCCTTTGGATGGGACGACCCATCCGTGATCCTTCAGCAGATCACGGGCGGCGCTGATCATCTGGTATACCAGCGCCGGATCCGTCGCATAGAAGAAAACATTGAAGGCCCATGCCGTTCCGTATGACTTGTTGTCATAATGTGCATGGTCCGGTGAATCCGTGTTCCAGAAAGTAAAAAAAGCATCCGGATAACTTTCCGGCATGCTTCCCTGTCTTCTCGCTGGATATCCTAATGACTCCAATAACTCGATCAAATTATCTTCCATCATCCACCTAACCTTTCATCGATCTCTTCCTGCAGATGTTCTTCGATCTGCTTTATGATCTTCTTTTCGTACTTCCGTCTTCTGAAAATGTCTTCCAGCTTATAGTCTGGACGCATCTTAGGCGTCCCGGTGATCAGCCATCCGCCGGCGCCCGGCTTCGTCTTGTCGAATCCGATCGGGATTTCTCCAACAGACCCCTGCCATTGGACTTTGGCGTCCCTGATCACCGATGCTTCTGTCGCTCCCTGTGAATATTTACCCAGCGCAGGCAGATTCGCATCTGCAAGCGCATCCATGATGTCCCATTCGACTGTCTCTGCAGCCTGTTCCATTGCGTCCTGGAAGATCTCTTTCAGGTCCGCGTTCAGTTCGTCCAGGCGTTCCGCGTATTCCGCGAAATTGCTGAAATCGATCGACAGGCTGTTCTTCCTTTTCGCCACATCAGGCGCCCCCCTTCACGGCGCGGACCTTGAATTTTGCAAATTGATTTCGCATGTCAATATTCTCGACTTCTCCCAGGATCTCATAGACCTTCCCCGTCTCCATAACGCGGATCCTGCAGTCCGACTTGATGTCGGGCCTATACCATGTTTCCACGTATGCCGTATCAATGACTGTGTACAGATCATTGGTCGTCTGTTCGGTCCCGCCGAATGACTTGAAAGAGCAATTAATCCTTTCTTCGTCCGTGAATGTCTTTGTGTCAACGCCTTTGACTTTCGTGTATGTCGGGATCATCAGCATCACCGGCGTCGAGAAAGGCGTCGATGGAACGAATCTTCTACGCATTTTTACCTCACTTGTACGCCAGCTGCGCGGCCCGCTGGTAGAAGTAAGGCGACAGCTTTCCGTCGCCGCCGCCATAATTCCAAAGGTCTGATGTTCCGCGCGTCACCAGTCCCAGCGTGATATTGCCTTCTGCGACGCCCGAATCTTTCAGAAAGTCGATGACTTCATCAAAATACGGACGGATCGTGTCCGTCTGGTAATCCCCTGTGATGCCCATCGCGGTCATCACGTTTTCAAGCGTCACTTCCATTGCCTTACCTCAGAATCCCACCTTCGCGATCGTCACCGCGCCGCTTGCAAGCGTCGCTTTGTACAGCGTGCATCCGTCCGGAACGACCTCAACGCCCGCTGCCGTTACAGCTGTGCCGTTAATGCTGAATCCCTGATAGTCATAGTCGGGGATAAAATAAACGACTGCTGCCGTTACTGCGGAAGCAAAATTGAATGTTTTGACCGGCTCATTGGCGATCACGTTTCCGCTTCCGCTTGTCATATTGAATGTTGCTACATCCGCAGCTTCCACAGCTGTCACAGTTGTTCCTGCCAGCTTCATCATTGTTCCCAGAAGCGTGAGAAGATCACTTCTCATCACCGGAACGATTCTGTCTTTATTGATCATGATTTACTCCTCTCAATTGGTGGCGACAGCCCATTCGGCGTTAACTACCTTCAGGATCTTGCCGTTGTCTTCCACAGTTACTTCCGGAAGTTCATCCGGAATGATGCCAGGCTCCCATTTACCATTCTTGACCATCAGCACTTTGCCGTTGTCGGCCGCGGTGACGGGCGGCAGTGCGCCTGCCGCGATCAGGGCCGCGATCTTCATCAGCATGTCTGCATTTGTGTCTACGCTGGTCACATCATCCGCCTGGCCGCCCAGTGCTTCGTAAATAGCTTTCAGTCCGTCCAGATTTGTAGGCATGATGTACCCCCTTATCCTTTGATGATCTTGTAGAATCCTGTGGGATTCAGGACCTTGCCGTCGACTACGGTCAGCGCCTTGTCGACCCACTCGTTCGTTTCTTCGTCGAAGTATTTGCGCATCGCGAATCCGAAGTTCTCGTTGATCGCGTATTCATTGGGCTGCCAGAAGATGCCTACTACATCACCGGCCTGTGCCGTGTCGAAGTCAGGCAGCACATCAGGCTCGACCAGGCTGATATCACGGCCGAAGAAGCGGCCATTGGGATTTCTGACATCGCCGTCATTGACTTCAAGGCCGGTCGCCTGGCGGAAGATCGGGTTATTGTTGTCATCGGACATAGTCTCCAGATATGACTCGACTGTGGAAAGCGGGAAAATGAATTCGCCTGCTCTGTATCCCAGCGGAAGCTTCGCGAAGAAGTCTTTGCGCCATGCCTTCCAGTTGTTGAGCTGTGCGGCTGTCATGGTGATCGTATTGGTCACGCGTGCATCATTCAGGATGCCCAGCATGCTTCCAACGCCGGAACCATTGACGATTCCCTGATCCATTGCCTGCAGATATGCTACCGCAATAACTTCTGTCAGCTTTGCTTCAAACGCGGAAAGAGTCAGGACTCTGGACAGGAAAGTCTGCGCCAGTCTGATCTCTGCTGCGTTATAGTTGAATGACACAACCCCCAGCTTGTCAGTCTTCTGTCTGGGGCTGACTGTGGACTCACCGATCCACTTGAAGGTCGCCTGAAGGGATCCGATCGGGATACGTACGCCACCGGGTACGTTCAGCTTTCTGACTTTGCTGTAAAGGTTGCCGTATCTCTTTCTTACCGTGTTGATCACTTCGTTCATGACGGTGATCGGGATCGCTACGCCTGTGTCGGCTGTGTTGATCGCTGTCTGTCTCAGCTCAGCAGTTGCTTCGTCGATCGCCGGGCGATATGTGTCCGGAATAGCTGTTCCGCGCATCACATATGCCATGAATGCGCGTCTGTATTCCAGGGACTCAAGCGGTGCTTCCTCAGATCTCTGCTGGGGCTGTGCGCCGTTCTGTGTGAAGCTGCCGACGATGCCGCCGTTGACGGACTGTGCATTGGCAGGGACCGGATCGCTTACGCTTACGGGATTCTGCGCAGATCTGTTTTCTGCTGCTTCGTCTGCGTCGATCGCATCGATCTCATCCTGGATGTCTCTGATATCTTCATCCAGCTCTGCGATCTGCTGATTGATCGCTCTTACTTCTGCGACGTCCTGAGACTCCTGACCACGTGTGAAAAGAGTCTGTCTTCTCTGCTGCAGTCTCTGCAGCCTTTTCTCAAGCACTTTCTTTCTCATGCTCTTAATCTCCTCATCTCTAATTTAGCTTTTTCCAGTTCCAGTTCGGCCGAAGTCTCCACTTCGGCGCCACGTTTCTGGCGTTCGCTCTCCAGCGTCGCCTGTGCGCTCTCCAGCGCATCCTTTCCGCGTGCATTTATTGCTGTCGCATCGTAAGCGGGGAAGATCACCGCGCTTATCTCTACGATTGAGCCGATTTCTTTGATCCGGCGTGTGGGATGCTCTGTTTCCAGGCCTTCCCATTCTTCGTCGGTTACGGAGAACAACATGGACATGCCGGTGATGTCACCGCGCTGGACAGCGCTGTAAAGCGCCCTTGCGTCTGCGTTGTTCTCAATATCCAGATCCGCGCGGTCAAGGCTCAGACCCTGCGCGTCTACTGACAGCTGCATAGTGCTGTTTCCGTTGTTCCGTCGGGATCGTGCAAGCGGGATCATCGACAAATTGTGATTAACTAAAAACCGGACGTCTGTCAGATCTGTGCGATCTAACGCGCCCGGTTCAATAATCTCGTCAAATGGTCCGATGTCCGTCCTGCTGTTGTACACGACCGGACGGCCCGTCAGGATGTGTCCGCCGTCCTGGTCTTCCGCTCTGACCTCAAACGTCAGGTTGCGTCTCTCAAGCTTGTTCCTGTTCATGTCAGATATCCTCATTTGTTTCTTCTTCGTCGATGACTTCCGTCTTCACGTTGCCTGATGCTCTGTATGCAGCTTCCTGATTTGAATCTATCCAGTTAAGCGACATATAGCGTTTGCCTTCCAGTTCCGGAAGAGGACGCAGGCCGAATGCTACGCGCTTTTCGTTCTCAAAAATCGCGCCTGTGTTGGCCAATAGCGTGACCATCTCGATCGTCTGGTCTACCGTCATAAAGACAAGGTCCTTCGGGTATAACTGGATCTTGTTCCCGAATGACTTTTCCCGCTTTGTGAACATTTTCTTCGTGAAGGCCTGTGAGATCGTGATGATCAAAGGCTCCAGCGTCTTCTGGTAGAATGCTGCGTATTGGACTTTGTTGTAGTCGCCGCGCAGGATCGCAAGCGGCACGCCCCAATTGCGCAGGATCTTTTCATCCATGAACTTCAGCGTGTCAGCGTCGATCAGCTTCGTGTCCCGTTTGAGCGGCACAAATTCTGCTTTCAGGTCGATCGGAAGGAATCCGCTTTCGCTGTTCTGCAGATGCTCTGTCAGCTCCTGCAGCGCCTTTTCTGTTTTGCCCTGGTCCAGAAGCGTGTTGTACTTGATCACGCCGTTGATCGCGTAGCTTGCGTTCATCGCCTTTGCGATGCCCTTCAGCATCTCCTCGTTAAGGTTCAGCGTTTCTAGAAGCGGTCCGTGATCCGGCTGTCCGTTCCAGTCGCCGCCCATGAATTCACTTACGGAATAGTGATATTTGATGTGGATCACATCGTCGTAAGGAACTGTTGTACTGTATCCAGATTCAAAGAAGAACTGAACGTACATACGACCCGATGAATCCTGGATGAAGTTGACCTGCGTCGGCTTTATCGGATACAGCGCTTCATAATAGCGCCGCTCTTCGCCGGTGTTCCTGTCTGTCCATGTTCTGTATGTCGGAATTACAAATGCGTTGTAATTCAGCAGCAAAAGCCATGTGATCTTTTCCAGAAATTCGGCTGTCGTCATCACCGCATTCGGATCGTTCAGCACTGCCTGCACTGTGCTTGTGCTGATCGGCACAGGATCGTTGTCCACGATCCTGATGTGCTGCGGATTCAGTTTTTTGACTTCGTCGACAATGCATGCCAGCGCCTGCTGTACGACGTCCGATGCATAGATGTTTGTACCAAATTGCGTGTAAACCGGCGCCAGTCCGTTCAGCGTCCGCGCGAATTTGGATTCACGCGGCTGCCGGTGAAAGAGCTTATCAAGCCAGCCCATATATCAATTACCTCCGATTGCTGTCTTGTAGTCCGTCCTGAGCCGTCTGTATGTCTCATAGAGGATCGCAAGACATACAGCGCCATCAATGCGCTTTCCTGTCTGCATTTTGACGATCAGGCACAGATTGTGATCGTCTACCTTGATTCCTGCATTTCCCAAGCACCAGCGATCGACCGGATGATCGTTGTATCTGACAAGCTGTTTCTTCAGATCTGCTTCGCACAGTCGGATCGCGTTCGACAGCGTCTGCGCGTTCTGGTTGATCATTATCAGGTCCGAATCATCGCCGCCCGTCTTCATCCATCCGTAATACTCCATGCGCGATATCCAGTCTTTTGAGAATCGCTGATCATATCCGCATTTCCACAGCTTGATCCCGTATTCGTCGAATAACTTCCAGAACCAGTCCGCGACCTGTGCCAGATCCACGTCGTTTCCTTCAGTTATCGTCATCTGTCCGGCCGCTGCCCAGGTTTCGTATTCCGCGCCGCACTGTTTGTCGTTGCTGTCTTCTAGCTTCGATTCCGGAATGAAGTAATGAGACAAAACATATTTGTGCGGATCATCCGGCTTCATGATCAGTACCTTTGCCGCCACAAGGTCCGTTGTTTCTGCAAGGTCGACCGCGCCCAGGGCGATGGAACCGCGGAAGTCTTCCGGATCGAATGCGCATTCATAGTCATAGTCTTCCATATTCAGCCAGGCTTCCGCTGCGTTCTGTTTGATGTTGAAGTCCTTGCACAAGACGAAAATTCGGTCCGCTTTAGACTTCTTCGCTGTGGCCACCTGCTGTTCCAGGTACTCCCATTTCTTGACAATGCCCAGCGTCGGATTTGACTTCATCCATAATCTGTTCCGCCTGTCGCCTGTCCAGATCTCCATTTCTGAATCCTGTGTGTAGAGCCACGGAAGAAGCCTTTCTGCTGCAGGATCGTCCGGATCTTCACGGTTGATCACCGCGTGCGCCTTTTTCAGCTCTTCGTCCAGATATCCGTCGATCACAAATCCTTCTGTCGTCAAAATAAAAAAGAGCGGCTCATCCTTTAGGGACTGTGACTGCTCAATTGACTTTGCTATGACATTTGTCTTCATCTCATGCGCTTCGTCCAGGAAGGCTTCATCGATGTTCCGGCCTTCCTTGTTCTTTGTCCGGTCCGACAATTTGAAGATCTTCGTGTTTGTCGCTTTGTTCAGGATGAAACGCTGATTCCGTTTTGTGTCCTTGCTGTCCGGATCGATCAGAAGGCGCATCGTGTCGATCGCGTCATAGATGATTGATGCCTGCGCATCGTCGTTTGATGACGCGACTATGTCCGCGCCGGGATTGCCCAGAAAGAATTCTGTAAGGCCCAGCGCGCTGCACGTCTCCGACTTCGTGTTTTTTCTTGCGATCAGGAAGATGATCTTCTGGAATCGACGTTTTGTTGTCTCCGACATCTTGAAGCTGTATGTCGCTTCGATGAATGCCCGCTGCCACAGCATCAACTTCATTGGTTTGTTGTAGTAAGGCGACTTTGTCAGCCTTATACAGTTTTCCATGAAGTCCATGCGCAGAAGCGCATCGTCCGTGTCGTAGAAGTAACGGTCGTTCTGCAGGTCTTCGGCAAGGTTTTCCAGCTCGATCGCCAGGTCCTGTCCGATGATGAATTCACCGCATTCACAGCGCTCTTTGTATTCCAGAAGAAAGCTGTTGTCCGGCGTCCATATTGTTTTATGATTGATCAACATGCTCATTCATCCACTTCCGAAGCGGGCTTTCTTCTTCGATGTCTTCTGACCCTGTCGCACGCAGCATGACTTTTACGATGTTGGTGTACTGCTGAAGCAGTTCTTTATACAGCTTCGCCGCCGGCGTCGCCTTCTGCTTTGACGGGTCATCCGGATGGATCCGGATCTTCGGCAGCGTCTGAAGGTATTCCAACTGTTCTTCCAGATAGACCATGTCATTCACAAGCGGGATCAGCAGCGTGTTTCCGTGTACCGCTTCCAGAAGCTCTTCCTTCCTGGTCATGCTGTGCGCTTCCAGACGAATTCATCGCACGCGCTGTCAAGCATGCTTGATGGCGCGAACTGCAGGTCGAATGTCACGGAACACTGCGAATTCAGCGCTGTCGGCGCGCTGCCTTTATAGATCGTGTCTGTCAGTGTGATGATCCCGTTGTTTGCGATCGAAAGCGGCAGGACCGAATCAAGATTCGGTGCCTGGGCGATTGCGAACTGCTGATATATCCCACTAAGTCCAAGCATGGACAGATCCAATGTGATGATAGGCAGCGATTCTTCCGCGTATCGGACTTTGTTGAACCACACAAGCCGGATCTGGACCTTTTCGCCGTCGATTATCGCGTCGGCGAATCTGGGACTGCCGTCCAGATATTTGGTGTTCGTGTTGTTCCATGCCCCACAGTTGCTGACCGTCCGCCGCCTGAAGCGCTTATGAATCAGTTCCCATGTTCCACCCAGCGTCCCCGCAGGATTGACATTGGATCCCGTCGCATAGACAGCCCCGACCGGATACAGCGCGTCGATCAGCGCGGCCCTGGCTTCTGCGTCGCCGGTCAATGCTTCCGAAAGATTCACTTTGCTTTTGTCATCTTCAAAAAGATAAGCCATGTCAAATTCTCCGTTTTGGTTATTTGCTTTTTATTTGTGTTTTGACTTCTGTTTTTGCGATTTTTTTGTAAATTTCAACTCCAAAAATCTCATTTTTGGAGTTTCTGCGTGAGAAACCCCCTCTTCGACAGTTTCCCCGCGAACTTTTTAAAGGGCCATCCGGGGGGAGTATCTGCGCCACCATTCGTCGATATAGCGCGACCATTCCGCTTTATCCCTGCTGTCGTCCAGCTCCAGGCGCCGCAGGCATTCTTCTTTTGATGTCGAGATGAAGACTTCCCGCGCTCCCAGCTGTCTGATCAGCCGTTCCCTTTCGCTGATCAGCGGATAGCCACCGATCACATAAGCGTTGTTCCACTTGCCGCGCCGCATCCGGACTGAATCGATCAGATAGTCTCTTACTCCAAAAACCACGGCGTTAAGGGCCATAGGCTTTTGAAATCTATTCAGACCGCTTACGCACTGCCAGATCGAATCCATGTCAACTACAAGATCACCTGCCTGATGAACACTGTTGACCCATGTCGTCTTACCTGACAGCGGTGATCCGTACACAAGATAGATCTCGCGCTTTATGTATCCGAACTTCTCGTGGATCTGGTTGTGTGTCTTGTGTGACACGATCATGATGTTGTCCGGATTAAGACTGACCGATGCATCCCCCACGTTTTCTTCCGTGAGAAAGATCTTGTGGTGCAGGACGATGTCATATCCCTGGATGATCGGACGCCCTGTTACTTCGTCGTAGACATTTCCGTCATCCTTTGTCCTGTCGTGTATGATGATCTCCCTGATTGTGCGCCACTCTTGCGATGTATAGAATGTGTCAAGCGTATATCTCTTACCAGTCATTATTCTTCACGGCCTGCTGCCGCAGCTCCAATTCTTTACGCCGCAGTTCCATGATCTGCGGATCATTGGCCCAGTTGTCTGCGTCGAAGTTCTTCAGCGCCAGATTAAGCGCGGCGACATCCGGCTGTGCGTATTTCTCAGAGATCTCTTCACGGACCAGCTCCCCGCCCTCATAGATCTTCTTCTTCTCTGTGTACTTGAATCCCTTCGCGCGCTTGATCAGGGCGCTGTACAGCTCCATGACAAGCTGGCGCCTTCCTTTCTTCAGCGCTTCCTGAAGCTCTTCGTGCTGGCCTTTGTACTTCCGGAATGATGAGTAAGAGACGCCCAGCGTCTTCGCGATCTGTTCTTCGGTCATGGTAAGAGCCATCTTTTTGATCTCAGCCAGATAAGGCTCAACACAGTCATGGTATTTTTGCGGTCGTCCGTTGCCTGCCATGATCGTCACCGAATTTCCTTTTGCTAGTTGATTGCAACAAAAAAGAGACGCCCGCTGCGTCTCTTTCCTCTGCGTGATTGCCTTAATATATTATAAATGCTATTTTTCTGCATCTGACTGCATAATCTTTGCAAGGCTTTTCAGGCCGCGCAGCCTGATGTCATATACTGTTCTTTCTGCACACGGGACTTTAAGCGCGATCTGATCCCACTGCAGGCCGTCGATATAATAGGCGCGCAGGACATATCTTTCGTCCGGATCCTGCAGCCTGTCCAGCGTCATGTATGTGTCTACTTCAATGCCAAGAAGCTTTTCATACTTCACGAATAGCTTGTGTTCAAACTCTTCCAGCTGTGCCACGAAGTCAGACAGATCTGAATTGTTATGGGCTTTCGGCATGTCACTATATCTAATGGCCGCTGCCGATCCGTATTTACTGCGCAGGCTGCCGATCCGCTCTTCCAGGTCTTCTGCTTCTCTCTTAACGTTTTTATATCGTTCCAGATAGTCAATTGCCATCGATATGTTCATGCTCAAAATCCCTTCCGCACAGAGTATTTACTCTGTAAAACTGCCTTTTTCGTATTCTTCCTTCAGCTGCTGTCCGCGTTTTTTGATCTTATACATCAGATCGTCGTTCTGCTTTTTAAGATCTTTGTATTTCCGTATCTGATTTTTGCCGTTCATAAGTTGTGCTACCCTTATCTGGATCGCGCGACGCTGATTGATCATGTCGCGCATCGGCTGATCAGTGATCAGGATCGTGTATTTATGTCCGCAGTTCGGGCATTTTAAGAACTGCCTTTCAATCTTCCTGTCGATGTCGATGCATTCTGTCTCGATCGATTCCTCTTTCAGCGCAAACGTGTACCGGCATTCATTGCACATTGTTTTTCTCATTGTTTTTCTCCATGTCTATAATTCTTAAGATCTCAGCTATATGAAACAGTCCGCCATTTGTCGGGCTTTTCGCTATTTCTTCGAACCTTTTCTTCAGTGCTTCCGCGCTGATCAGCTGCTTCAGGTCCAGTTCTGCGATCATATGATTGATGATGTCTTTAGGCTTCACCCACACTTCCAGCCCGTCACAATTTGAACACAGCGGCTTTATTCTGATCTGTCCTGCCGGATTGCTGTCCATGATCTCGACCATAATGTATCCTGTTTTCATCATTCACCCTTCTGCCATGCTTAGCGTTCTTTTAATCTTTTGATATGTTTTCAGCGACATAAGGATCCCATATCCTTTGACGATCACGCATTGGCCTTTTTCGATTGGTGTGCTTACGGTCCCGTAGCGCTTACGCCATTTCTTGTTGATTCGCTTTTTCTTGTGCGTCCTTACCTGGTCCCCGTCGTCTTTTTTAGAGATAATGCGGACAGGTAATTCGCACATCATCCCGTAGTTACTCATTTCTTTTTGTGTCCCTTCTGTCGTGCTTCTTCCAGACTTCATGCAGCGCATACGCAAGCGGCTTGTTGATATACGATATTTCGCAAGCCTTTTTGTATTCTTCTGCGATCTCTGTGAATACCGGCTGAAGCTTTTCCCATTCTTCTACAGATCTGTGCATCTGTTCTTTGATTCCAGGATATGCTTCTTCGGCAAATGTCGTGTTGTCGATCGCGTCATGGATGATCTGGGCCGCTATCTGCGATGGATCGCCTTCTTCCAGAAACTTCAGTACTCTTTTCTTCGTGATCAGCGCTTCCGCGCACGGCATGTCTTCCGGATTGCCGGATCCCTGGGCGAAGAATATGCAGCCTTCATCGTTGTATTTGCAAAGCTCGTTATCGCATTTACTCATTTTGTCACCCCCTTGTAAGGTTCGGGCAGTTCTTTGGGCATCCATGCAATCTGCTTACTGCCCTTGTAAAAAGCATCGATCGTTGATTTGTCGAATGCACTCAGCTTGCCATTTTGAAAGTTCAGCTCTTTGCAGAACCTCTCGCCTTTCGGATTCTCAAAAGTGACATACACCTCATCTGATATTGTGGTCCCGAGATCCTTTGTGCCAATCCATTCATGTTCTTCTGGCATCCTTTCATTGCACAGAATCCATTTGCGTTCCGTCTGTGCAGGCCGCGCCGGTTGCAAATACTTTATATATTCTCTCCATGCGATCATCGCATTGACCACATCATTGTTGCCGCTTTTATCTCTTGCTATGATCGCATCCGCTGCTTCAATCGCTTCCTTCCGGCTAATCGTGTCGGAACTGTTCGGAAACTCCGAAGTGTTGGTTGGCGGCAATTCTCTTAAATCTCTTCGTAATAACAAAATCGCCGTTGTCTGCTCCATTGGTATTGAGTCAAACCTTTTATCGAGTGCTTTAATGGCCGCCTGTCTGCTGATGCAGTCCGTGCCAACCTCTGCCAAGTTCGTGCTAAGTTGTTCTGGCTGTGCGGGTGGAAGGTTATTGATTGTGTATATGTCATAATTGACTTGATTTCTCTGTGACACATAAGCGTCCAATCTTACATCATTGGCACTCATGCCCTTTATAATGTGGTCAAGTGATGCCATGTCATTTTTAAGCGCCTCAATCGCCTTTGCCCTGCTGATCGTGTCTGAGCTGTTCGGAAACTCCGAACAGTTGGCGGGCGGTAACTGCTCAATTCGTATAACCGCTTCTCCCACACTGATAAATACTGCTCGTCCGTTTCCGTATTCAGTCAGCGCATCAATCGCCGCCTGTCTGCTTATTAAATCACTCATAATTATCGATTCCTCTTCTTGCGCATCTAATACATGGGCAATTATACCCATTTTCTATTTCGTCTTCCCACTTACCATAATGTTCACAGCCATTACACGTATACACGAATTGTGCTTGTGGCAGATTTTCAATATCATCAAGCATTTCTCTTAAATCGGTATCGGGTTTTGAACACGTTCCGTCGTCATCAGTACAATACTTAAATGCTATGTCTAAAACCGCCTGTCTGCTGATCGTGTCCCCGACATTTGTGTCGGGAACATCCCATCCGCTAAATTCATCGATCAGTTCTGTAACGAAATCATATAGTTTTTGATCGCCCTGGCCGTTTGCTCCCCAGTCCGGCGAATATGTCAATTGCAGTTCTGCAAGGTGTAACATCATACGATTCCATTTCGTTTGATTTTCTAACGCGTTAGAACGCCCTTTGTAAGCGTCAACCAATGCGTCTAACGCGTTAGATGTGTTGGATGGCATCGGCGGGATATTCGGCTGCATTGGCACGTTCGATCCGTGGCCTGCTGCTTTGTTACCGACATTTATGTCGGTCGCAAGTGCTTTTTTCTTCATGATCTCCCCTTTCTGTGCTTGTTCGCGTTCGGGCATGTGCTGAAGTGCGATACAAATCCGCGGCCCGCTGCTTCGCCTTCCCCTTTCAGGCTGCATCTTATGACTTCCCCTGATTCCAGGACTACAGAGTCTTTACCTTTTGGATCGTTCCAATAGCGCTTTGCCGCGGCGTCGACCGGCATCATCTTCCCGGACTTCATCCGGATCCACACGATCGGCGCTCCACATGACTTGCAATAACTCATTCTTTCACCTCTTTCTTCATCTCTATGTACTCTTCACTTTCCTTGAAATCTGTACACAGCAATACACCCATCCAGTTCATATGCATCTTAATTGCCTTTTCCCCTGTCGGAAATTCGTTTCTGCATTTTCCGTTATCACATTTTTCGCATTCGACTACATCACAATATACGGTCATTCTTTCACCTCATATATGTCTGCTTTCCTTTGATGGACTTCCACCACAGCATCGCTTCCGCATCCTTCCTGCAGCGCTTTCTGGACCATCGGCGTCATCATCCGCGCGAATCTTTCTTTGACTTTCGCGATCGGAAGATCTGTTTCGGTGTATTCCATGTCTACGTTTATGATCACCTGCGCGATGTATTTTCCTTTAATCCTTCCCATCGGTTTTCTCTTTCTCAAAATCCGTTTTCACAGAGTATTTACCTTGACGTTTCAGTTTTCTCCCGCATTCAGGACAGAAGTTCAAATCGAATCCGATTCCCTGATTTTTGAAGCTTACAGACCTGCTGCTGCATCGTTTTCCCTGGTCTTTTCTCCAAGATCTTGTCACGATTGCGGCTGTGTATTCCCTGCCCAGTTCTTTTTCCTGTTTGTCAAAATATATGATCGCATCAAGGCGATCGCAGAATTTACACATTGTTTTTATCCTCACTCAAAATCCGTTTTCTCAAGGTAAATACTCTGTAAATCGGCTTTTTTGTTTTCACCTCAAATCTTTTCATACAGCTCACGCCTGCATTCTTTGCACAGGCATAAGCTTGTTCCTTGCCATGCCTGCCTGCTGCCTGTCCAGAATGTTACTCTGATCATCTCCGGATCCTCTTTGCTTCCTTTGCTACAGCCTGCGCAGGTTCCGAATCTGGATGCACCGCTATAATCTGCAAGATATTCTATCTTGACCATCTTATTGTCCTTTCATTCAAATTCATGATCAGGCCTTACGACCCTTAACTGCGCTCTGAAGTTGACCGCGTTCATGTCCGGAATAGGTGTTTCTTTTATGTCCAACCTTTTCATGATTTCTTTTGCCATGGCCTTTGCGAAGTCTTCACGGATGTAATTTCTTACATCCTGCGCGTTTGTTGTTTCCAGCATCTCGTTATTTACACATAATGCTGCGCTCAGTACATCTGCGACGGCTTCCTTCGTCTGATTCATTGACTCAACGCCTTTGTTGTCTTTGCTGAACACATACTCTGTTCCACATCTCCTGCATACGTATGTTTTATAGTCATCTCTTAACCACAATTCTTTACCGCAGTTATGACATTTCCTTTCGATTTTCACTGATCACTTTCCTTTCCCTGGTTCCCAGTCGCATGTCTTCTTCCCGATCACCGGCTGTCCGTTTTCATCTCTGACCCACTTGTGATCATTCCAGTCCCATATCTGGCCGCGTCGTTCGAAGCATGTTTTGCTTCCCCATTCGACTTTGCATCTTCTTTCGCATGGATGCCTTACCGGTCCCAGATAGATCGAATCTTCCCTTTCCTTGTACGAATGCCATGGAAGGCATTCATAAATCTCCTGTCCTGGCATGTGCGTGATATAGGACCGCTGCCGGCTCCCGTCATATATCACAGATCTGTCACATTCTATTTTCTGATCTCCGTGATAGTAGAAGCTTGTGTCGACTCTTTCTAAAATCCCGACCTTAAACGCGTCCATGCTCTGTGTCGACTTGTCCATCAGTACCTTTTTCCCTATGTAGCTTCTGCGCATTACGCGCGAGATCGGCGCCCCGCGCGTATATACCCACTGTCCGACTTCCGGTTCTTCGATCTGTTCCGGAAGGCTGGCTGCCTGTTCCGCGTCTTGCGCCGGCGCAAAATCTTCCATCCAGTCAAATATGCTCAGCTGTCCATCAATCACCGCTGTCATCCTTGTATTCCCCGCTTCTGATCATGTCCGCCAGTTCTCTTGCGAAGTCTTCCCACGATATTATCATTTCGTGCCGTGTGTTACCGGCGTCGTTGTAAGCAATCTTGATAGTTGATTCGCGCATGTCCCAGCTCTGCAGTGCGTTTGGCTCTTTATCTTCACGGTAATTGCCCCTGATCCCGTATGCGCAATAATGCCACCTTGCTGATCTTGCAAAGTCTCTGATTGATCTCTCATCAAGTCCTTCGTAGCACTTTTCGATTAGGAACCTCTTTGAATACGCCCAGTAAGGATCTGTTGTCCTGATCAGCTCCCTGACCGGATTGATCTTTTCCGGATACAACATGTCAAATATCGTCATCTGTTCTGGCATCGTTTTTTATCCTCACTCTCAGTAATCTCCATCTGTCATTGCTCCAATCTTCTCTTCGAGTCTTGCAACCATGACTGCCTGTTCTATTGCTCCCGCCTCCCTTGCCCCCTGAAGCCCCATTTTTGTTAATCTTGCATTGAGTCCTCTGGTGATCAGCAATAAGTTGCTGATGTCCGTATTCATGCGGTTCCCGTCTTTAAAAACGACCATGCTTCCTTTCGGGACCTCCCCATGGTGCTGCTGCCAGATATATCTGTGTTTCAGCATCCATGTCCTCGGTTCTTTGACTTTTATCTCTATATATCCGTCCTTATTGACTCGCTCGCTCCCTACCGGCCTCCATTGCTTCGGAATGTGGCCTTTCTTGAACTGCGTTTCAATGCTTCTGCCTCCTGCGCAAAAGTGTTTGCCTTTATTCCATGTCTGCTGGCCTCTCCTGAATTGTCCAGTCCTTCCTGTTGGGATTTTGTTGTTCTTGCAGAACGCTCTTGCCTGATCGGTCGTTATCGGCCGGAACCTCCTTGTGAATTCCTCTGCAATCTCTTTGTAAGAGTGCCCTTTAATGAATTCCCTGAAAAATTCCTTTTCTTCTGCCGTGTATCTAATGAATTTCATTTTCCCCAATCAGCCCCGCTACTGCCGTTTTGGCGTCGGGTCCATATTCTGCGACGAATCTTGCCGCTTGTACTGTCAATGTCGCATTTTTGATAATTTGCGATGACACGCCCACGATTGCCCTGCTGCGTTCAATCTCTCTTTTGAAGTTCTGGTCGTCCTTCATGGCTTCATCGTCCTGGAGCCGTTCCAACTGCTCAAACAGCACATTATTGAGGTCTATCATTTTGTTCTTCATGTCCCGCTCCTTAGATCAC
>Ga0256404_1002366_pt1 | contig 41819 bp, 38 predicted proteins | sample RumenRJG_01DNA_FD_185990 | JGI IMG/M metagenome (GOLD analysis project Ga0256404, IMG submission 185990) | Bovine rumen microbial communities from Lethbridge, Alberta, Canada - RJG_01 | ecosystem: Host-associated > Mammals > Digestive system > Stomach > Rumen | place: Canada: Alberta | collected... | reverse complement strand
GGGTCCAGGGTTCGAGTCCCTGAAGGTGCACCATTTTTGACTTGAAATCTACGTTTTTCGTAGATTTTTTCTTTTTTTTAGACGTGCCCACTACACGCCTAAATTCAGCCAAAAATCAGTGGGTCTACTTTCTACTTCTTTTTTGTACTTCTAAAGTGTCGATTGAAAAGGAAACGATTATATTAAAAATCTCGTTAATCGATTTTAATTTTCAATTTTTTTGACTTTATGGCAAAGGTTTTCGGTCGGCAAAAAATCGCCGACCGAATTTGCGGATATGCTTTTTGATGATAAAATAACCGCCGTTATTTATCTTACTTTTGTTTGTTCTTCTAATCTATTTCGGAAAATTGGTCTTTACCTACTCCGCATACAGGACAAACGAAATCCTCCGGCAGATCGGCGAATTCCACGTTCGAGGGGATGCCGAGTTCTTCTCTGCTTTCCTCGTCAAAAACCCATCCACATACATCGCATACGTATTTTTTCATATTAAACTCCTTTTTATATTTAATTGTTTATTGTATAAGTTCAAAAGCCGACGCGTCGTGCTTACATACGGGGCACACGAAAGCGGGCGGCAATTCTTCTCCCCTATAAATGTACCCGCAAACTTCGCACACGAAAGCCTTTTCTTCTATTACGTCCGGTTTCGGCTTTACGTTTCTTTGATAGTAAGTATAAGTCATCGTTTCGAGCGTCGACAACCTTTTCGCTTCGACTACCGAGCATATAAACATCTCGTGGGTATCCAAATCGATGGTTTGTTCAACTACCAACGAAAAAAACGAATTACTACACTTTTTAAGTACGGCGCACCCGTTTCCGCTTCTCACAAACGACTGATTTTGAAATTTTTCCACGTCTCTTCCGCTTTGGAAACCAAACCTGACGAAAACCTCGTACGGAGTGTCGACAGACAGGCAATTCACGTTCATTTTAAGCGTCTTTCTTATTGTTTCGCAAGAATAATTTTGTTTGTTTACCGCCACCGCAATATGGAGCGGATTGCTTGTCACTTGCATAATCGCATTGACGATGCAACCGTTATCCTTCTTTCCGTCGTTCGTAGTAAGAACGTATAAACCATATCCTATGTTGAATAGCGCTTTCGGATCTATTTTAGGTTTATTCATAAACACCTCCCGTTTATATTACCCTCTGCTTTAATCTTTCCGATAATCTGCGGCACCCTTTCTTCCTTTATTTTATAAAATCGACGCCGACTTATATCTGAATACATTTTTGAATACTTAAACTAACTTCCCGAATCCTTACGCTTCGATTATTTTTCGACGTTTTTACTGCCGATAAATAAAAAGCGCAAGGGAATAAAACATATGTCGATTGCGCTCAAATTGTTCTTTTCATAGGCGGTCACCTCCGTCGTAGGTTTGAATTGTGTTTCGGTTTGTATATACGGTAACTTAATCCTTCTTTATTAAAGGTTGTTGTAAGTGTAACATATTATATCTTTTTTGTCAAATTTTTCCTTTTTAACATAGTTCGTTTCCGATGCGATGCGATACGCTGTTTATTTTATTTTCCTCCCGGTCGGCAACGTTATTTCGAATACGGCGCCGTTACGATTGTATGCTCTTATATTCCCTCCGTGTATTTTGATTATCTCTTTCGTAAGAGCAAGTCCTATTCCCGTATTCCCCTTTTTGCCGGTATAAAACCTATCGAAAATATGCGGCTCGTCCTCTTTTTCTATTCCCTCACCGTCGTCCGAAATAGTAATCCTCACTTTATCTTTTTCGTTCACGCATTCGACGTATACGGTCGTTTTGCAAAACTTGAAAGCGTTGGATATAAGATTTGATACGGCTTTTCTCGTTTGCCTTTCGTCGCATAACACCACCGCTTCGTCGCAAAGCTCGACTGTCAATTCTTTTTGACTGTTTTCAAAAGCGGGTAAAAACGAATTTACGACGCTTTTAATTATTTCCGTGACGTCTGTTTCCTTAAAATCGGATTTGGTTTGTGCCGAGTCGATTTTCGACAAAGCGAGAAGTTCTTCTATCAAAACGGTCATTCTATCGCTTTCTTCGAGAATAACGCTCACCGATTCGTTTGTCGGCAAGACGCCCGTCTGTATCCCCTCGGCATACCCCTGTATAGCCATAAGAGGCGTTTTGAGTTCGTGAGAGGCATTTTGGAAAAACGACTGTCTGATTTCTTGCGCCGATTCGATTGTTTTGCCGAGTTTTAAGCCGATAGCGCATATAATCGCGCCGACGAGTATCACCGCTCCGCCAAACATAAAATTAAGCCACTTGACGTAATTCAATATCGCGCTTATATCGACGTAAAGAGCGTATTCGTACCTTTCCGCAGAAGATTCGTCGGAAATATACGTCGCGAAAATTAAGTTGTTATTTCTATCTTTCATTCGATAGAACTCGCCGTCGACTATCGGCTTGTCTTTACAAAACGACAATACGGCTTTCTCTATTTCGGTAAGGTAAATATAATCGGCGTCGTCTTGTCCCATTTCCAAATATCCCACGCTCGAACTTAAAAAGTTTATCCCCTTGTTATCGTCTTCGGGATCATATTCTCCGTATTCGTATTCTATTGCTTTTTTCGCGCGTCTTTCGAGGTCTTTTGGAATTGCTACGTTCACTACGACGAGAAGGGCGCATAGTATGAGTACGACCGAACATAAACACGTCAATAGGATTTTCAACTTTATTTTGTTCATTTACTGTTCTCCGATAAATTGAGTTTATATCCGTATCCCCATACCGTTTCTATCGTTACAAGACTTTTTGCCGCGGAAAGTTTTTTCCTTATTCTTCTTATGGTCTCGTCTATGGCTCGGGTTTCCGTATCCTCGCTAAACCCCCATATTTCGTCAAGCAAGCTATCCCTCGTGTGCGTTTTTTGCGGTTCGTTCATCATAAACGCCAACACTCGCATTTCGGTCTTCGTCAGCGGGACGGCGGTTTTATCCGTAAAAACCGAATGTTCGTCCTCCGAATAGGTTAAATCGACATATTTCAAGACCTTGCCTTGCTCCTTTTTCGCCGCGAACATTTCCGACCGCCTTAACAGAGCTTTTACTTTCATTAAAAGCATCGTCGGACGGAACGGTTTGGTAATGTAATCGTCCCCGCCCAACGTTATTCCGTTGACGTAATCGAGTTCCCCGTCCTTTGCGGTAAGCAGAATAATCGGTACGGCTGAATGTTTACTCAATTCTTTCACGCATTCTATTCCGTCACGCCCCGGCATCATAACGTCCAGTATAACGAGGTCGGCAGGCTCTTCTTCAAACGCGGAAAGAAGCAAGTCGCCCGTTTCGAACGCTCTCACTTCGTATCCGTCGCTCTGTAGAAAGTTTTTTAACAACTCTCTTATGTTTTTCTCGTCGTCGGCAAGGTAAATTCTATACGCCATAAGCCTCCTTTTATATCCTCAATCGGCGCCGCGAAATCGCGACGCCTTTCGATTTATTGTTTATATCTTATCTTCTTACCATCTTCCGCAGTTAGCTTTGCAGATGTCATAAAGCTTTTTGGATATTTCATCGAGTTTTTCTATATCTTTGAGCAAAAGCTCTTTTTCTTCCGAAGAAAGTACGGTAAGCTCGGATATATATTTCGCTTCATCGAAATTTGCGTAATCGAAGTTTTCGTCGAGTTCGTCATACGAAGCGTAAACTTTATCCCAAAGGTCGGCGTGTGCGTCCATCACTTCGTCGAATTCCTTTTTCAACGCCTGTATATTATCGTTTTCCGTTTCGGCTACGTCGCACAATCTTCCGAAATCGTCACCGAAGAAGTTTTCGTCGGTTTCGATAAAGGTCTCGTCACTTGAGCAATCGGTATCCGCAAAGTAATCTTCGTCTTTTTCGGAAAAATCGCACATACCGTCTTTGCAACCATTATACAAGGCGTCCTCGTCCGCGTCAAACAGTTTATTGTAAAGCTCGTCGAGTTTTTCGTCGAGTTCGTCAAGTTTGTCCACGTTTTTGATAAGGGTGGCTTTTTCCTCGTCGCTCAACACCGATAATCCGTTAATGAAAGTTTTTTCGTCAAAATCTTCGGGGATTTCTTCGAGTTTTTGGAATTCCGCAAAATACTTTTCCCAGAGTTCTGCGGTTTCGTCGAACGCCTTTTGGTATTCTTCTTCCAACTTCTCTATCTCGGTCATAACCTGTTCGGTCTGAACGGCTTCGCTTTTGTTCTCGGCGGCATTGACAGCCTTGCTCTTCGGTAAAAAGACAGCTATTAAAGCAACGGCAACGATTATCAATGCGGCGGCGATAGACACCGCGGTTATTTTGATTTTTTTCATTGTTTTTTCGGTTTTCATAGTTTTTTCTCCTTTTGATTTATTTGAAAGCCTTTCGCTTACAATTGAAGTATAACAGGACCTAAAAACAAAAATCCCCGAAAATCTGCGACACATTTGCAACAACTTTGCAACAAAATTTTTCGACGGACAAATCCTTTTGCAGCTACGTATCGGAACAGCTCGCCGATATCTGTCGTTACTTGACAATTGACTTATATAATAATATACTTTTAATATAATCGCCAAAGGTTGAACTAACGCCTTCAACCGTTGATTGAGAGGTCTCACGGGCGATTTTTTCCGTACTTATTCGCGTCGACGCGTTTACGAAACGAACGACGCGTAGTATAATAAACACATAAAACACAAAGGAAATTCATTATGGATTGGAATACTTTTTGGACGACGATAAAAACGTGGCTCACCCACACGGGATTGAAAGTTTTGTTATCTCTCGTTATTCTCGTAGTTTCTTTTACAATTATAAATTGGTTAAGTAAAAAAGTCGCTAATAAGGGTAAAAAGTTAGAAGAAACGAAAAAAGTCGACAAAACTTTGTACAGGACTTTAAGTTACGTTATTAAAATAGCTCTGAAAGTTCTCATAGTAATAGCTTTGATTAGCTATCTCGGTATCGACACGAGCGGCATAACCGCCCTCATCGCTTCTCTCGGCGTAGGCGTGGGTCTTGCTGTAAACGGCACTCTCTCCAACCTTGCAGGCGGCACGCTACTCCTTATCACCCGCCCCTTTAAGGTGGACGACTATATCTCGGCTTGCGGACACGAAGGCACGGTAGAAGATATTCTTATCTGCAACACTAAATTGAGAACCACCGACAACAAAGTCGTGTATCTCCCCAACGGAAAACTCTCCACCAGCGAAATCGTCAACTATTCCGAAAAGGAAATGAGAAGAGTAGACGTCACTTTCTCCGTCTCCTATTCCGACGACTTCGAACAAGCCAAACAGATAATACGCGATATCTGCGACATCCACCCCCTAATCGTCGACGAACCCGCTCCTGCAGTCAGAATGTCCGCTCAATCGGCAAGCAGTATCGACCTTACCGTAAAAGCCTGGTGCAAAAACTCCGATTATTGGACGGTAAAAGCCGACCTTCTCGAACAGGTAAAAACCGCCTTCGACGAAAAAGGCATACGTATTCCGTTTAACCAACTTGACGTCCACGTCAAAAACGACTAATTATTGTATACTTATATATTTATTAAAATCATATAAAAAACCGCATTTACTTAAAAATGCGGTTTTTAACGTTCTATTTTTTAACAATTAGATTCGTTCGTGATTACGAGCGGTACTCGTCTTTGATTTTGTCGGCGTAGTCGTCGAGAAAGCTGTGTCTTTCGCCGTTCTTTTTGTAGGCTATCACGGTGTCGAGATTTACGTTTTCGACGCTTTTGAAGATACATTTCTCAACTTCGGGGTTATTCTTTTTGAGTTCTCTTATGAGTTCTTTGATTTCTTGGCGTTTGGAATGGTTTGCGCCGTTGTTGCAGGTGGTGCAGGTATCGGTGAACTTACACGCGCATTGAATGAAGTGAAGTCCGTTATAGTCGCGCCATTCTTTTATTACGTCTTCCCTTATAAGGTACAGCGGACGGATAAGTTCCATTCCTTCGAAGTTCGTACTGTGAAGTTTCGGCATCATGGTTTGCACCTGCGCGCCGTACAATATTCCCATTAAGATAGTTTCTATCACGTCGTCGTAATGGTGTCCCAAAGCTATTTTGTTACAGCCTGCCTGTTTTGCGAAGTTGTATAAATACCCTCTTCTCATACGGGCGCAAAGATAGCACGGCGATTTTTCGATATTGTAGACCGATTCGAAAATGTCGCTTTCGAAAATCGTGATGGGTATACCGAGTTTTCTTGCGTTATCTTTGATTATACGACGGTTTTCGGCGTTGTAACCGGGGTCCATAACGATAAATTTCGTTTCAAACGGAACGTCGGTATAACGTTGCAATTCCTGAAACAGTTTAGCCATCAGCATGGAATCCTTGCCGCCCGAAATGCAAACCGCAATTTTATCGTTCGGCTGAATTAACTCGTATTCCTTTATCGCCTTAATGAATTTACTTAAAATCTTAACGCGGAATTTAGTCTGAATACTTCTTTCCACGTCGGATTGGAAATCTTTGTCGGCTTGTTTTATAAGTTCGTTCCTGAGCCACGCGTAATAACCGCCTTTAAGGCTGTACGCGTCGAAACCTTTTTCTTGCAGTCTGTCGCAAACTTCTATGCTTAACTCTCCTCTCGCGCAATAAACTATTATCTTTTTGCTCTTGTCAAGTCCTTTGCCGTCCGCTACGTCTTCTGCGTCCATTCTTACCGAATTCGGTATAAACCCGTAAGAACGGTCAAAATCGCTCCTCATGTCGATGAGGACGTAATCTTCTTTATTTAATTTTTCTAATTCCGCAACGCCGATTTCCATAAAAGTCTCTCGCTGTTTTTTAATGATAGTATTTTATCACTCTTTCCTTTAACAGGCAAGCGATAAGTATTCGGCGTTCATTTTATCTTCAAACGATAATTCTACGTATGGAATATAAAAAATCCGCACTCAAATTAAAATGCGGACTTATTTTATACTTATATTTGCTTTGTTCAGACAAGCATAAACTTTTATAATTCTTTTTTAGTAAAAGCGAAAGGCAAAATTTCTTTCAACGGGTACGCGGAAAACTTATCGGCGTTACCTAACAGCACGATAAAGTTTTCGTCGCAAAATTCCGCCATTACCTGACGGCAAACCCCGCACGGAGAACAAAATTCCGACACTTCGCCTTCTCTTCCGCCCACTATGGCTATCTTTTCAAACTCGGTCACGCCTTCGCTTACAGCCTTAAAAAAGGCTGTCCTTTCGGCGCACACGGTGGGAGTGTAAGTTGCGTTTTCTATATTGCACCCGGTAAAAACACTTCCGTCTTTACTTAAAAGCGCCGCTCCCACTCTGTAATGAGAATACGGAGTGTACGACCTGCCCCTCGCTTCGGCGGCTTTAATCATCAATTCTTTATCCGTAATCACTTAATCACCTCGCTAAGAAAAGACTTTCCGCTCGTCTTGTCCTTGTCTACGTTAAAGTATTCGAGGACGGTAGCGGATATGTCGCAAAAACCGAATCTCGTGCCTAAATTTACGCCGCTTTTTATATTCTTGCCGCACATTAACATAGGAACGTACTCTCTCGAATGGTCGGTAGACGGCGTGGACGGGTCGCAACCGTGGTCCGCCGTAATAATCAACGCGTCTTCGTCTCGCATGTTTTCAAGGAATTTTCCTAAATATCCGTCGAATTCGGTCATTGCTTTGGCGTAGCCTTCTACGTCGTTTCGGTGCCCGAACTTCATATCAAAGTCTACCAAATTGACAAAACACAGACCGTTGAAGTCGCGTTTTTGCAGTTCCAGAGTTACTTCCATTCCGTTTGCGTTACTACACGTGCGGTTACTTTCGCTCAGACCTTTTCCTGCGAATATATCGTAAATTTTGCCGACGGAAATGGTTTCGTATCCGCTGTTTTTCAGCAAATCGAGCATGGTTTCTTTAGGCGGAACCAACGAAAAATCATGACGGTTTGCCGTTCTCGTAAAGGGATATTCCCCCGTAAACGGTCTTGCTATCACTCTGCCTACGCCGTGGTCGCCCACTAAAATTTCGCGAGCGATTTCGCAGTAACGGTAAAGTTCTTTCACGGGTACGACTTCTTCGTGCGCCGCTATCTGGAACACGCTGTCCGCCGAAGTGTAGACTATCAAAGCTCCCGTTTTTATATGTTCTTCGCCATAGTCTTTTATTACTTCCGTGCCGGAATACGGCTTGTTGCAGAGAGTTTTCCTTCCCGTGCGTTTCTCGAATTCGTCGATTATTTCTTTCGGAAAACCGTTCGGATAGGTCGGCAACGCCTTAGGCGAAACCAAACCGGCAATTTCCCAATGCCCTATCGTAGTGTCCTTTCCCATGGAAAGTTCGCCAAGCCGAGCGAACGCCCCTTGCGGATTATCTATACCGCCGCCCACGTCGTCGATATTGAAAAGACCGAGTTTTTTCAAATTAGGACAGTTAAAAGCGGGATTATTTCTTATAGCTCCGAGCGTGTTACTCCCTTCGTCGTGCCATAAGTTCGCGTCGGGAAGTTCCCCTATTCCGCAACTATCGAGTACAATTATAAAAAATCTTTTCATTTTTACGATAATTCCAATGCGATTTTCATCATTGCGGTGAAAGAATTTTGTCTTTCTTCGGCGGTCGTATTTTCGGAAGGATTAACGAACGAGTCGCTAACCGTACAGATACAAAGCGCGCTCTTCCCCGCTCTCGCAGCGTTACAATACAATGCGGCGGATTCCATTTCCACGCCGAGTACGCCCATTTTCGCCCACGTCATACCCGAATTCGCGTCGTCGTAGAATACGTCGGAAGAAAGGATGTTGCCCACTTTGAAATTGACTCCCGCCTTTTCGCAAAGTTCCGCAGCTTTCCTTACGAGATTAAAGTCGGCTATCGGACAAAACGTCCCCGGCAAGTTGTATTGCGCGGCAAAATTTCCGTTCGTGCATGCGCCCATAGCTATTATTATGTCCCTTGCGTGCAGGTCTTTATCGAACGAGCCGCAGCTTCCTATGCGGATTATATTTTTTACGTCGTAAAAATTAAACAATTCGTAAGAATAAATTCCTATCGACGGTTGCCCCATACCCGAAGCCATAACGGACACTCTCTTGCCGTTATAGTAACCGGTATAGCCGTTTATTCCGCGTACGTTGTTTACGAGAACGGCGTCGGTAAGAAAATTCTCTGCGATGAACTTCGCTCTTAACGGGTCGCCCGGCATAAGAACGGTTTCCGCAAAGTCGCCGTATTTCGCCGTGATATGCGGAGTGGGAATGTTAGGGTGAAGTTTTTCGGTCATATTACGCCTCCTTTTCCGTTGCTTTTACGATTTTTACTATTCTGCTGGTTCCTAATCTGGACGCGCCGAGACGAATAAATTCTTCGGCGTCTTCTATGCTGGATATTCCGCCCGCGGCTTTCATTTTTACGTCTTTACCTACGTTTTTTGCAAAAATTTCTATATCGTGGAAAGTCGCTCCCGATTTGGAAAATCCCGTGCTGGTCTTAATATAATCGGCTTTCGCTTCGGTTACTATTTTGCACATTTTCACCTTTTCTTCGTCGGTCAATAAGCACGTTTCTATAATGACTTTAAGTATTTTATCGCCGCACGCCGCTTTCAAAATTTTGATTTCGTCGAGAACGTAATCGTAATTTTTCGCTTTGAGCTGTCCGATATTTATTACCATATCTATTTCGTCGGCGCCGTTTTTTATGGCGTCTTTCGTTTCGAACTCTTTCGTCGCGGTGGTGTTGTAACCGTTTGGGAAGCCTATTACGGTGCAGATAGCCAACTTATCGCCGACGTAGTCTTTTGCTTGTTTTACGTAAGCGGGCGGAATACATACCGACGCCGTTTTGTACTTCATTCCGTCGTCGCAGATTGCTTTGATTTCATCCCACGTCGCCGTCTGGCTCAATAACGTATGGTCGCATTTTGCAAGAATTTCTTTAATTTCCATTTCTTTACCTCGCTTTAATCGTTAATTTTCTTTAATATTGCGCTGAATATCATATCGAAAGCGACTTCGTTGTGTCCGCCTTCGGGTACTATGACGTCGGCTACTCTTTTAGACGGTTCGATAAACATTTCGTGCATAGGCTTGACCGTCGTAAGATACTGTTTTACTACCGAATCGAGACTTCTGCCCCTCTCTTTCACGTCGCGTAAAATTCTTCTTAAAATTCTCACGTCGGCGTCGGTATCGACGAATATTTTTATATCGAGATTATCCACTATTCTTTTGTTTTCGAAAAGCAGTAACCCTTCGGTTATTATTACCCTTTTACTCTCCGTCTCAATCCACTTGTCCGCCCTTAAGTATTTGGTAAAATCGTAAGTAGGATGAATGATTTTTTCGCCGCGACGCAACATTTCGAGATGAGTAACGAACAAATTCGTGTCGAAAGCGTTCGGGTGATCGTAATTTATCTTAACTCTCTCTTCGTACGGCATATCGGGATTATTTTTGTAGTAACAGTCCATACCGAGCAACAACGCGTCGTCTCCGAAGGCTTTGTAAATTCTGTTGGCGAGCGTAGTTTTTCCGCTCCCAGTTCCACCGCACAAACCGATAACGATTCTATCCATTGCCGTTTCCCTTTGCCTGTTCGGCTCTCTTTTTCAGCCAGCAACGACGACACATCGCCACATATCTGTCGTTACCGCCGATGCATACCTGCTCGCCCGTAGAAACGATATTGCCGTGGTCGTCGAGTCTTGCGTTTACCGTAGCTTTTGCACCGCATTTACATACGGATTTTATTTCCGATATGGATTCTGCTATCTCGAACAATCTGCGACTGCCCGGGAACAAGTGAGTAGTGAAATCGGTCGCCAAACCGAAACACAATACGGGTACGTTGAAGTCGATAACTATCTGACCGAGTTCGTCCACCTGTTCGGGCGTAAGGAACTGACATTCGTCCACTATAATAACGTTGCAGTCTTCCTTATAATTTTCGACGTACGTTTTATACAAATCGACGTCCGAAGAAACAGTAATCGCTTCTTCCTGCAAGCCTATGCGGCTCTTTACTATCGTAGCTCCGTCTCTGTCGTCTACCGACGGTTTAAGGAGCAGAACTTTCATACCCCTTTCTTCGTAATTGAATTTCGTAATCAACGCTTGCGCCGTCTTGGAACAACCCATCGCGCCGAACTTAAAATACAGTTTTGCCATTGCTACCCTCTTTTATTGTACTATGTCGAGAACGAGCGGTCTCTCTTCGGGCTTTTCGTCCCTTATTTCCGTCGACGATAAAAATTTATCCATAGCGGGTTTTAACTTTTCTTTATCGGAAGTGAACATTTCCGCTATAATATCGCCCTCTTCGACGAAATCGCCCGTCTTTTTCTGCAAAATTATTCCCGCGCCGTAATCTATTTCGTCTTCTTTTTTGTTTCTGCCTGCTCCGAGCATAAGGCTCGCTATGCCGTATCCTTCGGTGTCTACTTTATAAATATATCCCGTCTTTTCGGCGTAAACGTATTCTCTTATCGGCGCTTTAACCAAAAGGGTATCGTCGGTAAGACATTTTTCGTCGCCCCCCTGCGCCTTTATCATTTTTCCGAACGTAACCAACGCGCTTCCGTCGGTAATAGCCTTACTGACCATATATTCGCATTCGGGTAGAGTGCCTTTGCCTGCAAGAAACAACATATTAGAAGCGAGAAAAACGCAAATTTCTTCCAAATCGGCGGGGCCGTTGCCTTTTAACGTGTCGATAGCTTCGATGACTTCGAGCGAATTTCCGATAGCGTTACCTAACGGTCTGTCCATATCGGTGATAAGGGCGAGCATCTTTTTCCCCGCCGCTTTGCCTATATCTACCATAGCCTTTGCCAAAACTCTGCTTTCCTCCACCGTCTTTGCAAAAGCGCCGCTCCCCGTCTTGACGTCCAAAACTATACAGTCGTCGTCTGCGGCAAGTTTTTTACCCATTATACTCGACACGATGAGCGGCCAACTGTCGATAGTCGCCGTCACGTCTCTTAACGCGTAAAGTTTTTTATCGGCGGGAGCAAGCTCTTTACTTTGTCCGACGATACAAATCCCTATATCGTTGACTATTTTTATAAAATCTTCTTCGCTCAGATCGGTCTTAAATCCGGGGATAGCTTCGAGTTTGTCTATCGTGCCGCCGGTATGACCTAAACCCCTGCCGCTCATTTTCGCTACCTTTACGCCGAGCGAAGCCACTATGGGGGCTACTACGAGGCTCGTCTTGTCTCCTACGCCGCCCGTGGAATGTTTGTCCACACGGACACCTTTAATAGCGGAAAAATCGAGTTTCGTTCCCGAATCGCGAACGGCAAAAGTGAGGTCGCGGGTTTCTCTCGTGTTCATTCCTCTGAAATAAATAGCCATAAGAAGAGCCGCCGCCTGATAATCGGGGATAGAACCGTCGACGTAACCCGATACGAAAAAGTTTATTTCTTCCGTCGAAAGTCTCTTCCCGTCGCGTTTTTCCTTAATAATATCGAACATTCTCATAATAATTCTCCGTTTTACGTTTGTTGCGTGTCATACGGCACGCAACAAACGATTTCTATAAATTTTGTTACGATTACCTAAAACCGTGACCGTTTTTTTATTATATTTACGCTTATCTCATTCCCTTGTCGTAAGGAATACCTTCCGCCTTCGGGCAGCCTGACTTCTTCGCCGTAAGGGCAAGAACTATTAAGACTACCAAATACGGAATAATGTTATAGAAGTACATGGGTAAACCCAATGCCTTAAACGCGTCTATCGAAGAAGACATCGCGCTTATACATTTCAAGAAACCGAACATTAAGGCTCCGAAAAATATTCCTACGGGTTTCCAGTTACCGAAAATCATTATTGCCAACGCAAGGAAGCCCATTCCGGCTACGGTACTTTGCGCAGTACCCGCCGCAGTGGTGGCTATATAAATGTAACCTCCCATCCCCGCAAGAGCGCCCGAAATAGTCGTACCTAAATAACGCATTTTGTACACGTTAATACCCACGCTGTCGGCAGCTTGCGGATGTTCGCCGCAGGCACGCATACGCATACCCGTCTTAGTCTTATACAACCAAAGCGACAATACTATAAACACGAAAATCGCTATATAAGTGGATATGTACGCTTTATCTGCAAACAATTTTGCAAAATTGCTTAAGTCTTCGTTTATTATCGCGAACCTCGTGGACTTAGGCATAACTAATTTTTCCTGACTGAACAGAGCTAGCGCCAATGTGTTTACGATAGCCGGCGCCAACATATTCAAGGCAGTACCGCCTATCGTCTGGTCTGCTTTAAGATTAATCGCCGAAAAAGATAACAGCAGCGAGAATACAGCTCCGCAAATAGCAGCTACTATCATCGCAATGATGAACATAATCTGCGGTTGAGTCGAGAGCCAGTTTTTAGTCTGCGCGATATATACGAATATTGCACCCATAAACGCACCGAAAATCATTTCGCCTTCGAGAGCAAGGTTGATTACGCCGCTTCGCTCCGCAAACATACCCGCAAGAGCTACTATCAGCAAAGGTATCATATAAATGAGCGTCATCTGAACGATTAGTACCATAAACTATTCAACCTCCTTTTTATCCGTGTGGACGGGAGAAGAATCTTCTTCCTCTTCTATCGTATCTTTGATTTCTTCGAAAATATTCTCTTCTTTATCTTCGGTAACCACCTCTTCGGCAACGGGTTTTTGTTCCGCCGCCGCCTGCAATTTTTCCGCCGTTTTTTGCTCTCTCTTCTTTCTTCTTGCCGTAATTACGTCTTTAATAAGTTTCGAGAACCCGGAGAAGTAAATAATAAGCGCGATTATAATATCCGCTATATATCTGTTATAATTTGCCGAAGTAAGATTATCGCCGCCCTGTGCTATATAACGTAAGAACAGCCCCGTAAATATAACGCCTATCGGGTTGTTGCTGGCGAGCAACGCTACCGGAATACCGTTAAATCCGTAGTCGGGGAGTTTGCTGTACGCAGAAACGAAATTGAATTCTATTCCGGGGTTGAGATAGTACAAAGAACCGCCTATCGCCGCCAAAGCTCCCGCTATCGCCATAGATATAATTATGTTGCGTTTATCGTTCATCCCTGCGTACTTCGCGGCGTGCCTGTTGCTACCGCACGCTTTGAGTTCGTAGCCGAACGTAGTTTTGTTAAGGACTACCCATACTAATATTGCAAACAATATCGCAAGAATTATACCGAAATCGATATACGAACCCGCAAAAATTTTGTTAAGTCCTATTTTAGGCGTTCCCGTATGTGTGGTTGCCGTAGTGATAAGATATCCCGATTTACCGCTGCCCGTATTGACAAGATGCGGACAAGCGGAGAATACCCAGCTTACTATATTAGCCGCTATCCAGTTGGTCATAATGCAAACGATAACTTCGTTTACGTTGAACAGCGCCTTAAAAATCCCGGGTATCGCGCCCCAAAGGAATCCGAACGCAGCTCCGACGATAAGAGCTAATATCCATACGAACACGCCGGCGGTCGGATTGCTTACGGAAATATTCAACGCTACGAGCAAAGAACCCATCGTACCCATAAGGAACTGCCCCGAAGCGCCTATGTTGAATAAGCCCGTCTTAAACGCAATAGCGACCGAAAGTCCGCACATGATAAGAGGTACGGCGTAGAATATCATATCGCCGAGATTCGTTATTATGTACTTAGCCGAACCGCTTGCGAATGGTCCGAGAATTATAATCCCCAAACCTTGAAAAGCGTTGCTTATGCTTATATCTTTGGTAATTGCGGCTATTATGAGCATTACGATAAAGCCTACCAAAATACCCGCTATAATACAAACGAGCGACGAGATAACAGATTTCGTTCCGTCTTTTTTTATAAACAACGAGAATTTGGACTCTTGTAGTAAATTCGCTTTCGTCGTTTCTAAGGAGTTTTTATTCTTACGCATTTACTTTTTCCTCCTCTTCTTTCGTGTCCATTCGCTTTGCGCCCGCCATATAAAGACCGAGTTCCTGCACGGTAGTTTTCTTAGGATCGAGTTCCCCTACGATTTCTCCTTCGTACATTACGAGAATTCTGTCGGAAAGGTTCATTACTTCGTCCAGCTCCAACGACACGAGCAACACCGCCGCTCCTGCGTCACGGTCTTTAACTATTTGACTGTGAATATACTCTATTGCGCCTACGTCAAGACCGCGAGTAGGCTGTACCGCTATAAGTAATTTATGCGGTTTGTCCATTTCTCTTGCGACTATCGCCTTTTGTTGGTTACCGCCCGACATGGAACGAGCTACCGTAACGGAACCCTGCCCGCTTCTTACGTCGAATTTATCTATAAGTTCGTCTGAATACTTTCTTACTTCGTTGAACTTGATAAAACCGTTTTTCTGGAATTGCGGTTCCCAATATCTTTGCAACACCATATTTTGTTCCAACGTATAATCGAGGACTAAACCGTGTTTGTGTCTGTCTTCGGGAATATGACTTATTCCGTCTTTGCTCCTCGTCCTTATCGTAGCTTTCGTAATATCTTTGCCGTCGAGAGTAATTCTTCCTTTTACGTCGGCGTTAACGTCGACGGCGGCTTTTTTATCTTTATCGAACGTAAATACTATTTTATTCCATAATGCAACGCTTTTCGTCGCTATGCTTTCGCCTACTCGCTTCCACCATTCTACAAAATTCTTTCCGAAAGTCTTTAATCCGTAAACCGTCTTTTCTCTCGTTTGAACAAAAAAGGCTTTCGCTCTTTCTTCCTTTTTGTATTCGGAAAGTTTCTTCCACTGCGGTTTCTCTTCTTCATTTCTTTCTGTTTGTTCGTCTACGTTCGGAGCAAGTTTTTCAAGCCCGGTAAGTCCGTAAACGAGTTCGGTCTGTCCGTTTCCGTCGATACCCGCTATACAGACGATTTCCCCCTCTCTTACTTGAAAACTTACGTCTTTTACAGCGTATTTTTTATGTACTTTACTGTTGACGAAAAGGTGTTGAACGTCGAGTACCACGTCTTTCGGTTGAGCAAGTTCTTTATCCACGGCAAACTTTACCTGTCTGCCTACCATCATATTCGATAATTCTTCTTTCGTCGTATTTTTTATATCTACGGTTCCGATATATTTACCTTTACGAAGTACCGTACATCTGTCGGCTACCGCCATTATCTCATTTAATTTATGCGTAATAAACAATATCGATTTGCCCTCTTTCGCAAGGTTACGCATTATTTCCATAAGTTCGTCGATTTCCTGCGGAGTAAGAACAGCGGTAGGTTCGTCGAAAATAAGGATTTCGTTATCCCTATAAAGCATTTTCAATATTTCGGTACGCTGCTGCATACCTACCGTAATATCGTCTATCGTCGCATCTGGATCGACGTTAAGTCCGTATTTTTCGCTTAACGACATAACCTTTTTACGCGCTTCTTTTTTTAGAATAACGTTTATTTTTGTGGTTTCCGCGCCGAGAATAATGTTCTCCAAAACGGTAAAACACTCTACGAGCTTAAAATGTTGGTGTACCATTCCTATTCCGAGGGCGGTGGCGTCGTTAGGATCTTTAATTTTAACTTCCTGTCCGTCTTTCTTTATCACGCCTTCGTCGGGCTGGTACAAACCGAACAAAACGCTCATAAGCGTAGACTTACCCGCTCCGTTTTCGCCGAGCAAAGCATGAATTTCGCCCTTGCGGAGCTGTAACGTTATATCGTCGTTTGCCTTAATCCCCGGGAATTCCTTTGTTATATGGCACATTTCGATTACGTACTGAGAGTCGGAAACGGTCTGTTCGACAGCCACAGCGGCTTCAGTTTTTTCAACCATAGTCTTTTACTCCTTGTTTATATACGGAAAAACCTTCCTTTTTGTCGGTAACGATAAAAAATTAAACATTATTTTACCCTTACCGACAAAAAGAAAGGACGCGAGGTCCTTTCTTCTGTCGAAAAATAATATTATTCGAATATGATAGTAACGTTGCTATCGGCGAACTTAGCGGTCCACCAATCGGCGAAGTTAACGCCCTTATCAACGTCGCTGCCGTCTTCGGCTTTACCCATGTTGGATACGTCCGATTTAACGATTCTGGTTCCTGCTTTGATTTCGTTGAACAAAGCGGTGTAAGCTTCAACGGTGAAGTTGGTCATTCTCCAGCTTTCCTTAGCGGTGGGAAGACCGGTAGCGTTGTCGGCTGCACCGAGGTTGCTTGCCTTGTCAGCGAGTTTTGCGTCCCATTCTCCCGCGTAGTATTCGCCGAGAATTTTCTGAACGGAAACAGCCAAACCTTTAACTGCGCTGGTGATTACTCTTTCGCTTTCTTTCGCCTGGTCAACGTCAACGCCGATTATTTTACCGTTTTTGGAAAGTTCGGCAGCAGCTTTAACGCTCTGAAGCATAGATCCGCCGCAAGCAAAGATTACTTGAGTTCCTGCGTCATACCACTTCGTCATTTGGGTCTGAAGTTCGGGAGAAGCGGAGAAACCGGAACCGTATTGGAAGCTTAATTTAACTTCTACGGTCTTATTGAGTTCTTTCGCAGCATCGCTTGCGCCCTGAGCATAGCCGTAAGCGAAACGGTTACAAGCAGGGTTGGAGCCGCCGCCGCCGAAAGTTCCGCCTAATTTGGTGTAACCTTCCTTAACAGCCGCATAACCTGCCATGTAGCCGGATTCTTCTTCCTTATATACTACTGCGGTAACGTTCTTCAAGCCCATTGCCCATCCGTCTACGAATATGAACTTAACTTCGGGGCTTTCTTTAGCTACGGTTTCCATAGCTCCTGCCTGCAATAATCCGGGGGCTACGATTATTTTAGCTCCGTTCTTGACAGCCTGGCGCATAGCGGCTACACGGTCGTTATCGGTAGCGTCGGAACCGTTAGCGGGCTGATAATACTTGTAGGTCTTTCCGTTAGCTTCGGCGTAAGCCTTAGCGCCTTCGTAAGTCCCCTGGTTGAATCCGCCGTCCATTAACTGACCTACGTCGGTAACAACTGCGATTTCGTAAGTTTCTTTATTGCCGCAAGCCGTAAGACAAGCTACGCAAGCAATTGCGAAAACGACGCAAAGCAAAGCAATTAAAACTTTCTTCATTTTTTTTCTCCTTATAAAATTTTGATTATTTAGTAATGCGTTTTCACGCATGACTATCGTGTTAATGCAGGAGTTTTTTATATATTCCCCCTCTTGCTTCACATAAATTATAATTCATTTGGAATATGCTGTCAATACCCAATCGAAAGGCGGAGCATTAAAATATTTATTCGATATTATTTATTTCAACGTATTGATTTCGGCATGCATAAGTGATAGAATTAGTTTAAATTTTTCATTTGGAAGGTTAAATTTTTATGGATGACAACAAAAAACTTTTAACGAAAATACAAGTCCTCTTCGACGACGGACTCGACGCAAAAAACATGCTGAAAGTTCTGAAACTTATCGGCGCGGACGGTTTTGACGAAGATTATATCCGCTCTTTCAGACTTTGGAGCGACACTATGCCGCGTTCGGACGAATTTCCTTACACCGAAGCGCAACGCTACTATCACATTCTTTGGGAAGTAATCGACAGAGTTCCTATCGGAATAAATATAGATTTTGCCGTTCCTTTCCGCAGAATGATAGCGAAAAAACTCTTCAAACGCTGCGGAAAAGGTTTTATCGCCAACGAAGGTTGCCGTTTCAACTACGGACATCTTATCGAAGTCGGCGACAACGTGACCTGGAACCATTGTTGCTATATCGACAGTAAAGGCGGCGTGACTTTCAAAGACTATTCTATGATTACCGAATACTGCAAGATATTCTCTCACGGACACTCCGAAAGCGACCACATGGCTCGCATTTACAAACCCGTCGTAATCGGCGAATACGCAAAAATTTATACCGCAAGCACAATTCTCCCCGGCGTAACGGTCGGCAAAGGCGGAATAGCCGCTACCGGCAGTATCGTAACGAAAGATATACCCGACTTTACGGTAGTAGCGGGTATCCCCGCAAAAATAATGAGAGAACGCCGCACCGACGGAAAAAGTCCCGAGGAATTTAATCACTACACTATGAAGAATAAACTCTATCAGGGCGGCGACGACTAAACCGTTCTCTCCTTATATTTTAATTTTTGCATGAAAAACGCTCCGATTGCTCGGAGCGTTAATTTTTTATTCGTCGACTGACGGTTACTTATTTTCGTCGTCGGTTTCGTTCTCGACGATTTCTTCGGTAAACTCGGCAAATTCGGTTTCGTCCGAGGCGGAAACGGCGGATGCCACGGGTTGCGTAGTCACCTTAAAGCAAAGTTCGGTTTGCAATTTTTCCATTTCTGCGCGTTCTTCGTCGGTAAGTTCGTCCAAAGTGCCGTTGTGCATATGGTCGAGATAATACTTGACTCTTTTAAGTTTCTTCGAAGTCACTTTGTACTGGAACGAAGCGAACAAGGCTACGGAGATAAGTATCGCGATAGCTATACCCATAAGCAAACGAATGGTAAGCAAAACCTTCGCCACGTTGTCCGCTGCGGCGGTCACTTCGGCTGCCGTCATAGTCTTCGTACTGGGATCTGCACTGTTCATTTGGGTAAGATGTTCGCTTATAGCTACGGCGTGATTTCTTATCGCGTCGCCGATTTGGAGAGACGTTATTGCGTCGAAAGCGGAACTCGTACCGTTTACTTTGTTTATATCCTGATATGCCTTAAATACGTTAATATACTGGTCGTAACCTACTCCGGAAAGAACCCAACCGATAACGCCTACGCCCAAAGCTCCGCTGACTTTTCTTACGAGAGTCATTATACCGGAATAGTTGCCGGTGGGGCGTTCTCCGGTGGCGAGTTCCACCACGTCGAGAGTATCGGGGAATACCATCCAAGGTACCATCTGCGCGCCGCCGAAGCCCAAGCCCATAATAAACGAAACTATCGGTATTATGATAGGCGGACACCATTGCGGGTCGAGTACGGCAAGCAAAATACCGCCGATTATGTAGAAAGGCAAACCTACGCGGAACGCAAATGCTTTGCCTTTCTTGTCTATAAGAACTCTTACGAGCGGGAAAGCGCAAACCGCCGCTACCATCAAAGGAGCCACTATGAACATGGAACCGAACTGCATTTGCATAAATCCGAGGTCCAAAACGACGCCTTTCCAAACGTGTGTGGCATAATACGCCGCCAAAGCAGAAAGCATATCCATACAAGTAAACGCCGAAACGTACATTATTATATGCCAACGATAGGATTTGTTTTTGAAAGGCTTAATGTATCCTTTCAAGAATTCTTTGATATCGAATTTCTTTTTCGGGCCGGTTTCGGTAATACGTTCTTTCGTGAAAAGACCCGTACAGATAAGTCCGCCGCCGAAAAGCGTGCCGAATACCGCTACCATTATAATCCAGAACACATAGGAAGACATTTTGCCTTCGTTGAGTTGTCCGAGCAAAAGAAGCGGAACTACGTAAGCAAGACCTGCAGCAACCGCGCTGAAAACGAGCTTGACGGTGTTCGCTCTGTTACGCTCTTCAAACGAAGGAGAAATATCGCTCGCCATCGACGTATACGGTACCTGCGTAATCGTGGAGCAAGTATTCCATACCATATAGAATATGAGTACGTATGCGACCATACCCGCCTGCGACGTGATGCCCCATTCTCTTATCGGAGCGAACAATAATAATAACGCTATTATAAGTAAAAATCCTCCGACAAACATATAAGGTTTGCGACGACCGTACTTACTTCTCGTATTGTCGGTAATGTGTCCCATAACGGGATCGGTAATTGCGTCCCAAATTTTAGAAATCATCATTACGGTAGACGCGCTTGCCGCGTATATTTTCAAATGGTCGGTCATGTAGTTGAGCATGACGCAACTCATAAGAGCCACGCCGCCTCCGTCCATGAGAGCGCCCATGCCGTAAAAGATTTTTTCTTTCAACGGAACCCTTTCATTTTCGGGAATCTGTTGTTTTGCAGGAACAGCCTGCGCCAAATCTTTCTCTTCCAAAATAACTCTCCTTTAATATTCCGATTATTTCTCGGTAATGATACGGATAAAATTATCCACAAAACAGTATATCACAAAAGTATTTCTTTGACAATACCGAAATTCCAACAAAATACCCTTTTTTTCTTCCTTTCCCCCTGCCTTTTCCTCTCCGACGCATCGTTCGGCTCTATTATTTAACGTATATGCTCTTTTCTCGAAAACTTAACTCAAACGCTTGCAATTTCTAAAAATTGTGATATTATATTATGCGTATGGGGGCGTAGCTCACCCGGTAGAGCGATACGTTCGCAACGTATAGGTAGTCGGTTCGAGTCCGATCGTCTCCACCACACAATAAATATCCACCAGCCAAGCTGGTGGTTTTTCATTTTCGGGCATAGCCCTGCCTATTACTGGCGACGCGCACTTATGCGCTTTACTTGACCTGCCAGTCACGCATGTGTTACCTACTACCCGTAAACGGGTCTCTCGGGTCAAACAAGCTCATCTGATCGCTTTCTTTATCCGCTTGCAACTAGTTAGCTATGTAGTCCTTTATCGCTTTGGTATTTTTCCCCACTGTATCCACATAATATCCTCTACACCAAAATTCGCGATTTCGGTATGCAAACTTCATATTCCCCCATTTTTGGAATATCATCAAACTACTTTTTCCTTTCAAATATCCCATAAATCCCGAAACGCTCATTTTGGGTGGTATACTTACCATCATATGTATATGGTCTGGGCAAACTTCGCCTTCTATTATATCAACGCCTTTCCATTGACATAGGGTTCTTATTATCTCTCTGATTTCTTGTCTCTTCTCTTCAAAGAATACCTTTCTCCTGTATTTGGGCGCAAACACTATGTGATACTTGCAATTCCATTTCGTGTGTGCTAAACTTTTGTTATCATTTGACATTTTGTTAAAGTTACCTCCGATTGTGTTTTATTCTTTCGACTGGCAGGTCTACTTGAATTCTACACAATCGGAGTGTTAATTTCAATACTCACCGGTTAACCTTATTTGTACTCCCACGACTATCGTGGGGTTTTTGTTATACAAAAAAACGGGACGTTGCGGTCCCGTTCTTTCGATTTTAGTTCGTTTTTATTATTCCCATTCGATGGTTCCCGTGGGTTTCGGAGTAAGGTCGAACAGAACTCTGTTTACGCCTTCGACTTCCTTGACTATGCGGTCGGTGATTTTATTTAATAAGAAATACGGGACTTCTTCCACGGTTGCGGTCATGGCGTCTACGGTGTTTACCGCGCGGATTATGACGGGATAGCCGAAAGTGCGTTCTCCTTCGTAGGACACTCCGACGGATTTAAGGTCGGGGATTACGGTAAAGTACTGCCATACCTTGCCCGCAAGTCCGTTCTTTGCGAATTCTTCTCTCAAAATCGCGTCGGATTCTCTCACCGCTTCGAGTCGGTCGCGGGTAATAGCTCCCGTGCAACGAACGCCGAGTCCGGGTCCGGGGAAGGGTTGACGGAATACCATATTGTCGGGAAGTCCCAAAGCTTTACCCACTACTCTCACTTCGTCCTTAAAGAGAAGTTTTACCGGTTCGACAAGTTTGAATTTAAGGTCTTCGGGAAGTCCGCCCACGTTGTGGTGCGCTTTAACTCCCTTGCTTTCGAGAATATCGGGATAAATAGTACCTTGCGCCAAAAATTCTATATCGGAAAGTTTGCGCGCTTCTTCTTCGAACACTCTAATAAACTCCGCGCCGATTATCTTACGTTTGGTTTCGGGATCGGTCACGCCGGCTAATTTGTCGAGGAAGCGGTCCACCGCGTCTACGTAGACAAGGTTGGCGTCCATCTGATTGCGGAACACTTCTATCACCTGCTCGGGTTCGCCTTTCCTTAATAAACCGTGGTTGACGTGTACGCATACGAGATTTTTTCCTATCGCTTTTATAAGCAAAGCCGCTACGACCGACGAATCCACGCCGCCCGACAACGCAAGCAAAACTTTCTTGTCGCCCACCTGTTCTCTTATCGCCGCAATCTGTTCGTCGATAAACGCCAAAGCAAGCTCTGCGTTGTCTATTCTTTTCATACTTTCAGGTCTTTTATCCATAAATCCTCCGTTTTTATATGGGTAATTTTTTCTTTTTCGTAAGTCCTTTTACGGTATCTTCCGCTATCGCTTTCAGAGTTTCTCTGTCTTCGAGTTCGGTCACGAGATACATAGGTTTGGCTCCGTCGTACGGCAATTCCTTTTCCATACCGTATTTTGCGTTATCGTCCACGATTTTGACGAGAAAACGGTCGTCGAATATCCCGCCGAAATAAATTCCGTCAAGATAAAACAAAAATTCTCCCATCATCGGTCTTACGGTCACGTCGCCGCAGAGCGAAAGCTTTTCCGAAACGTAATCTCTGTATTCCTTGCTTGACATTTGCTCCTCAAACGCTTTTTATGTTATCAAAAAACTTCCGAAAAGTCAACGACGAAGCCTTCTTATTCCGTTACTTTACTTCGTAAAATTGATATTTTCAAAGCGCGACCGTCTATCGGTCGAAAAATACTCTCCGCGACGAAAAAATAAACGGTCTAATCGACCGTTCACTTAAAAATATGGTCTGGGTAAGAAGATTTGAACTTCCGGCCTCTTGAACCCCATTCAAGCGCGCTACCAAACTGCGCCATACCCAGTTGCGTGAATAATTATATCCCTTTTTTCCGCCTGTGTCAACGGAATAACTTAAATTTATCGGCAAAAAATACTTTCCGACGCTTATACGCAAAGAAAGAGGCAAAAAGTCGCCTCTTTCTGCGTTCGTTACGATTTTACACTAAAAATCCTTGCTTTTGCATGCTGATTACTTGCAAGTTGACCTGTTGGATAAATTCTTTGTTCGTTTTCGTCTTGACCATCATATTGAGTAGATTTTCGGTGGCGTCCGCGCTTTCTCCTCCCGCGCTCAAAATCTTACGCACAGCCCATATACCCTGCAATTCGGTCTGGTCGAGAAGAAGTTCTTCCCTTCTCGTTCCGCTGCGGTTCAGGTCGATAGCCGGGAAAATTCTCTTTTCGCTGAGTCGTCTGTCGAGATGAATTTCCATATTGCCGGTACCCTTGAACTCTTCGTATATTACGTCGTCCATTCTGCTGCCCGTGTCGATAAGGGCGGTGGCTATTATGGTAAGGCTGCCGCCGTTTTCTATGTTTCTCGCCGCGCCGAAAAATCTCTTCGGACTGTGCAAAGCTCCGGGGTCGATACCGCCCGAAAGGGTTCTTCCCGTGGGAGCTATGGTAAGGTTATAGGCTCTGGCAAGCCTCGTAAGGCTGTCCATTAAAATTACGACGTCTTCCCCCGTTTCCACAAGGCGTTTCGCTCTTTCGAGTACGAGTTCGGCAGCCTTGGTGTGATGCTCCGGCATTTCGTCGAACGTGGAATACACTACTTCACCGTCTATCGACCTCTGCATATCGGTGACTTCTTCCGGACGTTCGTCGATAAGAAGAACGATAAGACGAGCGGCGGGGTAGTTCGTGGATATGCTGTGAGCTATTTTTTTAAGCAACGTCGTCTTACCTGCCTTAGGCGGAGAAACTATCATTGCTCTCTGCCCTTTGCCGATAGGAGCTATTAAGTCTATGGAACGGATAGCGAAATCGTTGCTTTGTCCGGGGATTTCGAGTCTGTATCTTACGTCGGGATAAATCGGAGTAAGGGTATCGAAATTCGCTCTTTTGGGCATCTGGTCTACGGGAATACCGTTTATAGTAAGCACGTTTACGACGCCTGCCGGTTTGTTTTCGCAAGTCTGACGGGCTTCGGCTTTTACTTTGTCGCCTTTTCTTAATCCGTATCTCTTTATCTTCTGCGCCGCGACGTAAGCGTCGTTCACGCCCGACTCGTAATTCTGTGCGCGGAGGAAGCCGTATCCGTCGGGCATGATTTCGAGTATACCTTCTTTTATCTCCAAAGCTATTTCGCTCTCGTCGACGGGAGCGGCGGCGTTATCGCTCGGTACGAATTCTTTGTCGAAGCGTTCTTTATTATAGTTGTCTTTATTGTCGAAACGGTCTCTGTTGTAGCCGTCTTTATTGTCGTTGCGACCGTAGTCGTATCTTTTCTTTAAGAGCGGCTTGTTTTTTCCGTTGGAATAATATCTGTTTTCCTGATTTCCACCGGGAAAAGCAGTCTCTTTTTCGAGATTTTTTTCAGAAACTTTTGCCGATTCTTTTCCGGCAAAATCGGATTTTTCATCGTCGAAAGCTCCGCCTACGTTGGAAGTAAGTCCGTACAGAATTCTTAACTGCTCCTTGTCCACGTAAGGCTTATCGTTCGGATTACTCTTATTCATAGTGAGCGGCGTCGCGGTTTGTATCGTCGCTCCGCTGTCGTTAAACACTAAATAGCCCTGTTTCGGCGGTCTGCCTTTACCTCTGCGGACGGGTTGTGCCGGGGCGTCGCTTCCCGTAGCGGGCGCTGATTTACGTTCTTCTCTCTTGACCAAAATGCTGTCGATAAGGTCGGATTTGTTCTTCGTCGTCGGAGATTCCACTCCCGCTTCCCTCGCTATGATACGAAGGGCGTGTATCGACAACGCGGCAAAATCCTCTTTGCTATAATTGTTCAGATCCATTAAAAATAATTCTCCTCCATAAGGAATTGTTATAGTTTTTATAAAAGTATAGGAAATACGTCCGTATGGACAAATTTTTGAGCCGTATAAACTCGTCTCAAACATGCTTTAACGTATATATAATACATTATTTTCAGAGTATTGTCAATGTTTTTTATGTAAAAGGAGCGGCGATTGCTCTTTATGTCATTCCGCCAAAGCCCTTATTACCGAAAGCACTTCTTCCGAAACCTTGCTCGGATCGCTTACCACCACGTCGGAAGGGTGGTTGCTTAACAGCGTCACTATAAGGTCCGCGTCGCTGTCCCCGAAAAAAGGCACGACCGCGATATCGGTATTCGTAAACTCTCCGTATAACTCTTTCCGCGAAGAAATGATTATCGTTTCCGCAAAATTATCTCCTATTCCCAACATAAATATACACAACGCAAAAACTTCTTCCCTGTCGCGGCACTGAACGTAGAGTTTTTTCGTAAGTTTTGCTAAATTTTTCCAACCCTCTTTTATATGCGGTATGCTGAAATTATAAAATCCGTCGATATTTTTTATCTCGTTTTTCCTTAAAGCGGAAGCCACGTTTTTTAAGTCTTCCTCGGCGTCAAGCCCTATCGCCGAACCGATAAGAGCGTAAAACGCCCCGTCCTTTTCTTCAACCTCGGGGAACGCTTTCATAAGCTCGTTAAACTTATAAAAATTGCATATCAACGCGCATATTATGCAATCTTCCGTCGCTTTGTCGCACACGAACGCATATTCCGTCTTTCCGCCGCATACGGTCTTTTCAAAATATATTTGCGATTTTTCGAAAACTTTTTCTATATACTCTTCCTTTCTTTCGTCGCCGTCGAACTCTATTACTTTTCTTTCCATACGAGTAGTATATGTAAGTCCGGGAACAAATATTATTAAGCGAGTATTTTCGCTCTTCGTCCGATTATAAAAAGCATTAAAAAACCGCCGACAAAAGCCGACGGTTTCGTTATTACGCGGATAAAAATTTACATTTTTTCGGTCTTATTTTCGCCCGTTCTTACATTGAACGTAAGTCTGTATTTTTCTTCTCGTTCGGTATAGTCTATCGCTATGACGTCGGCGGTAACGTAATTTGCGTCGGTGACTTTTCTGCCCGTCGGACGGAAAGCCTTTTCCACCATTCTTCTTTGTTCGGCGTCGTATCCTCCCACGTTGTCGGAGACGAAAAGAACCTTTCCGAGCATTGAGTTAATCGTGGCGAGCAATTCTCTTTGTTCGTCGGTAAAGTCGAGCCGGGACGTACGCAAAGCGAGCCTGTCTTTCGCCTTTACGTCGTTTTCTCTGCAATAGAATACGTCGGGGTCGTTGCCGAAGGCTCTGCCGTCGAGATGTCTTCTGAAAATAGTGTTGTTCATCGCGCACCGTGTGCTGAAAAGTTCCTGATTAGTATGTTTCATATACCACGGGTCATAAAAAGTTTTGCCCATATCGCAAGAAATACGGCAAAAATCGACCTTCCCGAAAGCGGGGAACAACGGAACGCCGCAACCTAACAGTATTTTATCCCCCACTACTTCTCTCAAAAAGTCCATAGCTTCGGTCATTATCTGCCCGCGGCTCTTGTTTCTCCTCGGTGTGCGGCAAACGGAATAAAGGAAGTCGAGCTTTACCATATCGAAACCCCATTCGTTAAAGACGCAATTAAAGACGTCCTTTATGTACTCGGCTACTTCGGGTATATAAAAGTCCAAGGTATACGCTCCGCCCCAGGCTATGCTGCCCGTTTCGTACTTGCCGTTTTCGTCTTTTATAAACCATTCCGGATGTTCCTTTACCACGACCGAATTCTTCTGTGCGTTGAACGGAGCAAGCCATAATCCCGCTTTGTACCCCTTGCCGTGGACTTTATCCACAAGATACTTCATTCCGTGCGGATACTTGTCCTTTTTTATCGACTTCCAGTCGCCGACAGCGGTCTGATACCCGTCGTCTATCTGGAATATATCCGCCTTGTCGCCGAGAGTAGCCAGTCCGTCTATATCCCTCGACAGTATTTCTTCGGTTATTCCGCCGTAATAGTTGTACCACGACGTATATCCGGTCATTCTCTCGTACTTCGGTTTGGGAATCTGCAAAGCGGCAAAATACCCGTCGAAAACTTCGTCGTAACCGCCTTCTTTCACATATAAGTCGAACAAAGGATATTCTCCGTCTATCGTCACGCCTTCCACGTCCTTTTGTACGGAGATTTTTCCGGCGTTCATATCGGCATGGAACACGGTGTATCCGTATCTTTCCGTCATCGTGCCGAAGAGCTTGATTTTATCGCCTCTTTTTATGTAAGTATAGGAATAACTGTGAAAACAGCCCTCCTTACGACTATATTTTTGGAAACGGTAATCGCCGAATATCTCGCAGAAGTTCCTTACCGGCGGATATTTACCGAGCCCCATCAAACCCTTCTGCACGTCGTTTTTATCGTATTCTCTCGACGTAGTCCAGGACTGATAACCGTTGACGTAAAACTTATCGCCGTCGGCAAAGGCGTAATCGAACTCGATATATGCGTTAAATAATTCTATTTTTCGTTTCGGAATTATTTTCAAAGATAACCCGTCGGAACTCTTCGTCACCTCGGTGGAATAAAGTTCGGTTTCCGCGCCGACAACGGTTTTTACAACGCCGTCTTCTTTGTATTGCAAAGAAAAATTAAAGTCTTCTGTCATTTTGCCCTCCGCACGTTTTTTGTTTTATTTTAACATACAATTCCGTCATATTCAATACGCTTTTACGTTTTTCGCAACGAAAAATCGCCGAAATTCAGTCCTAAAACAACTTTTATGTTCCGTTTTTCAAAAAACTTGTCCGATAATCAAAGTTATTATTCTCCGCCGCAATCGTAAAGCGACTATCATCGCCTACTCGCCGCAGATGCGAAAAGTTGACAAACGTATATTATATTGATATAATTTTTTACCGAGGTGAAATATGAAATTTAAGAAATTTTTTATAAAACACAAGATTACGGCTTGGACGATAACCGCGATTTTGGCGGTAATACTTGTCTTCGTCTTGCTTTGCTTATCCACTTACATACCCAAAGCCGCCGACACCGATTATTCGTCGGAAGTTTGCTTAAATAACGCGTACATTCAAAGCACGCCTTTGATAAGCGCCCACCGCGCGGGTAGAAACCTCGCCCCCGAGAACACTATGGCGGCGTTCAAAGAGTGTTTTGAAAACAACAACGACTACTCCGTCGATATTCTCGAATTCGACTTGCATATCACGAAAGACAAACGCCTTATTTTACTCCACGACGAAACTCTCGACCGAACGAGCGACTGTAAAGAAGTCTTCGGAGAAAAAGACGTTAAGCCTCAAAACAAAACGCTTGCGGAACTTAAACAATATAATATGGGATACCATTTTTCGGTAAACGGGGAATATATCTATCGCGGAACCGACGCCGACCTCACCTATTGCAGAATAGTGTCGCTGGAAGAAGTTCTCGACTATCTGAGGGTACAGGAAAGCCTTTGGAAAAAACAATTCAACTACATTATAGAAATTAAAAACGACGGCGCCCTCGGTAACGAAGCTATGCAGTTATTGTACGAGACGCTGATAAGCTACGATATACTCGACCGCACGATAGTAGGCACTTTCAATAAGAGCGTATCGGAATATATGGACGCTAATTGTCCCGGCGTAATACGTTCGGCAGGGATAGACGAAGTACTCGATTTCTATTTTTCGTGCATGTTTAACGTTGATTTTTCCAAAAAGAACGTAAAATATAAGGTCTTACAAATCCCCTACAAAACGTACGTAATAAACCTCGGTAAAAAAGCCATTATCGACTACGCCCACAAATACGGCTTGGCTGTGCAGTATTGGACTATAAATAACAAAAAGGACATCGAAGCCTTGACTGCAATGGGCGCCGACGCTATAATAACCGACGATCCCAAATTAGCTTACAATTTAATTCACGGCAACCGATAATTGCCGTTATATTACAAAGGAGCAAAATATGAAAAAATTATGGAACGAATTCAAGACGTTTATTAACAAAGGCAGCGTCATAGACCTTGCCGTAGGTATGATAATCGGTTCGGCTTTTACCGCCATCGTCAATTCTTTGGTGAACGGTATTCTGAAACCGCTCATAAACCTTATCCCCATATCCCCCGACGGAACCGGCTTGCAAACGGTCCTCAGAGGCCCCGTCCTCGACGACAGCGGTAAAGTCATATCCGAAGCCCTCATCTTAGACTGGGGCGGCGTAATATCGGCAATAATCACCTTCTTCGTCACCGCTTTGGTACTCTTCGCCATAATCAAAGGTATCAACAAATTGAAAGAAGCAGGCGAAACCGCTACCCAAAAAATCACCGACATGGCAAAACAAGAACTCGACAAGAAAAAACACGCTACCGAAACAGCCGCGGCAAAACCCGCCCCCGCTGAAACCGTCGAAGAACCCGTCGCCGAAACCCTCCCCGAAACGGTGGAAGAAAAAATAGCCGCCGCAACCGATGGCGAAACCGTTTCTCCGAAAGTCGAAGCTCTCCTCGAAGAAATCGTCGCCCTTCTCAAAGCTCAAAAAGACTAATCCGTCCCCCGGCTTACAAAATCACTAACCGACGCCTTTCGACGTCGGTTTTTTGTATAAATAACGTCGGCACACTCTGCAAGTCCGTCCGGAATTTTCTTTTCTTCCCTGTCCTTTTCTCTTACGTAAGCAAATACTCTTTATCTAATCTCTTTTGTCTCTAAGTTTTTCAAATACCGGTAATAAAATTTTCTCCTTATTTGCTAAAATCACATTGATTTTAAGCACAGAAAATATGACAACTTACGTGATATTTATAAATATTTTAATTATTAGTTTCTCTAACTCTCCACAATGCCATCGGATGTGCGGAGATACGTTCTAATATTTCTTTATCTTCAAACAACAGTTCAGGGCGATAATTTTTAGAAGCAAATTCTTTTACAAATTCCTTTTCGTTATCGCTAAGTACAAGCAATTCTTGCAAATATTCTTTTATCGATGCAATTACCGTATCCTTTTTGAAACGGTTGTTTTTGTTAAGCATAGGTTTTAATTGCCTGTTAATATCTCTGTCCGTAACTCCATCTAAAATATCAAGCGAAACGTCGCAAATACTCGCATCGCCACCGATACAGTTATAGAATATGATACATTTTTTAAGCATTTCCTTATCTTCGATAATATCATTTGCAATCAGACCATAAACGTCGTAAACATCTCTTGGTTTACAACGACCGATTAAAGCCGCAAGTTTGCTGCCGTATAATTCACAAGCGCTTAAAACTTTTACGCATATATCGCTTTCGGTAACGAGAGTTTTAATAGGTTTGTCGCAGAGCGGAAGAACGTGCTTTCTATCAAGATAGTTTATTTCTATTTTAATATTGTCACGGTTTCCTGCGTTGTTTATATATTGAAACACGGCGGAATCTAACGCAAAATACCTTTTACTTTGTGGCGAAAGCGAATAATTCTTTTGAAACAACGCCATTTGCAGAAAGTTCCACAATTCTTCCTTATCTTTTTCCATTTCTTCTTTCGTGTCGCCGATATAGTCTAAATCTATATCAACCGAAAGTCTTGGAAGTTCACGATAAAACAAATTTATAGCCGTTCCGCCTTTAAGAGCAAGCTTGTCTTTCCATTTAGACGTGAACACAAACTCTAAAATATCCGCAAGGCGCATAACCTTTTCAACGTTATCTTTTATAAAATTCGTCTCTTTGGCTATTTTAACTACGTTCTTTTGAGATATGTTTATCATATCAGTTCTCCGTGTTTATAAGTCTATCGGGATACCTAAGCCCCCAATACTTATCCGTTTTTCTCGGCATCTTTTTGTTTTCGCTTATATCTTCTTGTTTTTTTGAGCAGTTCTGCTTACATATATCAAAGAAGTTTTGCGAGAGAAGGTCTTTCTTAAACAATGAAAGCAAAAAGCCCGCCTTTTTATAAACGAATTTCTTATTGTACTCTTTCAAATAGGCTAATAATGCTTGCTCGTCAAGATGCGTGATACCGTTTAGTGCCGTAACAAGTTCTTCAAGTCCGCCCGCAAGGTCAATGCGGTCAATACAGTCCACTACCGTCCTTTCCAAATCGGTAACGACGATTTCCGCATTTTGCTCTAATCGCATTATTCCGCCTTTTGCGGTATAAGAGAAAAATTTGTATTCAAGCCCGTTATAAATAAAAGGATTATAGCGTTTCTCGGTAAAAACTTGCACTTCTGAAAACATTTGATTTCCAAGCCCGTGAAATTCTAACGCAGAGTGATATGCAACGCAAGCATTTTCAAAAAGCGCCGAAGCTATCTCAAAACGACTCGCAAAAATATCGCCGGTCAATGAATTGACCGTCGCATATAATCCGTTTTTTATTTTTTGAATACGCCCGTTTTCCGTTAATGTCTTTAATTTGACTTGCATACTTCTTTCGTTTGTAAAGTTGTTCAAGATTTCTTGCGTGCGGAATAGGGCTTGACTCAAATAAAAATCTTCCATTACTATCTTTTCCTTATCTCGATATACTAATTTTACTTAAATTGCGAATAAAAGTCAACGGTTTTTACGTAATTTAAGTAATCTCATTCTTTGAGTAGTAAAATTTTTGATTTCTTTTAGCATTATAACACCAACCTGCTAATCGTTCTCTTTTGCATACAACAGTGTATTCGGAAAAGTGTAATATTCGAGGAACCACCCCTTAATTTTAGGATATTTCCCGATTTTCGACCGCTTTCATAAAGAGTAAAAAACAGCCAAACTCAAGCGAGAATGGCTGTTTTTTCTTTATTACGCGATATGGTTGTCGGGATTATAATCTCCCGTCAAAGACTTACGTTCTCGGGTTCTTGATAGCTGCCTGTGCCGCTGCGAGACGAGCGATAGGCACTCTGAAGGGCGAGCAGGATACGTAAGTGAGTCCGATATTGTGGCAGAACTCGATGGTGGAAGGATCGCCGCCGTGTTCACCGCAAATTCCGAGGTGCATGGTGGGACGAACTTTTCTACCCATTTCGGCGGACATCTTCATAAGTTTGCCTACGCCGACTTGGTCGAGTTTAGCGAACGGATCGTTTTCGTATATCTTGGCGTCGTAGTAAGCGTTAAGGAACTTACCTGCGTCGTCACGGCTGAAACCGAAGGTCATCTGGGTAAGGTCGTTGGTTCCGTAACAGAAGAATTCGGCTTCCTTGGCTATCTCGTCTGCGGTAATAGCCGCTCTCGGAATTTCTATCATAGTACCTACTTCGTACTTGATTTCCACTCCCGCCTTAGCGATTTCTTCGTCGGCTACAGCTACTACGATGTTCTTGACGAACTTCAATTCTTTTGCGTCGCCTACGAGCGGTATCATTATTTCGGGAAGAACTTTCCAATCGGGATGTTTCTTCTGAACGTTTATAGCAGCCTTGATTACGGCTCTGGTCTGCATCTTAGCGATTTCCGGGAAGGTTACGGTAAGACGGCATCCGCGGTGTCCCATCATCGGGTTGAATTCGTGTAAGGACGCGATTATAGCCTTGATTTCTTCTACGGTCTTGCCCTGAGTCTTAGCAAGGTCTTCGATGTCGGCTTCTTCGGTGGGTACGAATTCGTGGAGAGGCGGATCGAGGAAACGGATAGTAACGGGATTTCCTTCGAGAGCTTCGTAAAGTTCTTCAAAGTCGCCCTGTTGCATAGGTTCGAGTTTTGCCAAAGCGGCTTCTCTTTCTTCTACGGTATCCGAGCAGATCATTTCGCGGATAGCTTTGATTCTGTCGCCTTCGAAGAACATATGTTCGGTACGGCAAAGACCGATACCTTCGGCTCCGAGTTCGCGAGCTTTCTTCGCGTCGCGGGGGGTGTCGGCGTTGGTTCTTACCTGCAATACGCGGTACTTGTCCGCCCATGCCATAATTCTTCCGAATTCTCCGCCGATAACTGCGTCAACGGTAGGAATAAGTCCTTCGTAAATCTTACCGGTAGAACCGTCGATGGAGATGCAATCCCCTTCGTGGAATTCCTTACCCGCAAGAGTAAATCTCTTGTTTTCTTCGTCCATATTGATCGCGGAGCAACCGGATACGCAGCAGGTACCCATACCGCGGGCTACGACGGCTGCGTGAGAAGTCATACCGCCGCGAACGGTAAGTATGCCCTGTGCCGCCTTCATACCTTCGATATCTTCGGGAGAAGTTTCGAGTCTTACCAAAACTACTTTCTTGCCCTGTTCGTGCCATTTTTTAGCGTCTTCGGCGGTGAATACTATCTGTCCGCAAGCAGCGCCGGGAGAAGCAGCCAAAGCCTGTGCGAGCGGGGTAGCCGCCTTAAGAGCCTTAGCGTCAAAGTGCGGGTGCAAAAGGGTGTCGAGGTTACGCGGGTCGATCATAGCGACAGCCTGTTTTTCGGTAATCATACCTTCGTCGACGAGGTCGCAAGCTATTTTCAAAGCCGCCTTAGCGGTACGCTTTCCGTTACGGGTCTGCAACATATAAAGTTTGCCGTGTTCAACGGTGAATTCCATATCCTGCATGTCGTGATAGTGGTTTTCGAGTCTCTTGCAAACGTCCTTGAACTGTTTGAACGCTTCGGGGAACTTATATTCCATTTCGGAGATGTGCATAGGAGTACGAACGCCGGCAACGACGTCTTCGCCCTGCGCGTTGGTCAAGAATTCGCCGAAAAGTCCGTTAGCTCCGGTAGCGGGGTCACGGGTAAACGCAACGCCGGTACCGCAATCGTCGCCCATGTTACCGAACGCCATCATCTGAACGTTAACTGCGGTACCCCAGCTGTACGGGATATCGTTGTCACGACGATAAACGTTGGCTCTCGGGTTATCCCAAGAACGGAAAACTGCCTTTATCGCTTCGAAAAGCTGAACTTTCGGATCGGAGGGGAAATCGCTTCCGATTTTAGCCTTGTATTCGGCTTTGAACTGATTAGCCAAATTTTTAAGGTCGGCGGCGTCGAGTTCTATATCCTGCGTAACGCCCTTCTCTTTTTTCATTTTGTCGATGAGTTGTTCGAAGTATTTTTTACCTACTTCCATAACGACGTCGGAGAACATCTGAATGAATCTTCTGTAGCAGTCCCACGCCCATCTGGGGTTGTTGGACTTCTTTGCGATTACTTCGACTACTTCTTCGTTAAGTCCGAGGTTAAGAATGGTATCCATCATACCGGGCATGGAAGCTCTCGCGCCGGAACGTACGGAAACCAACAAGGGGTTTTCCTTGTCTCCGAACTTTTTACCGGTGATTTCTTCCATCTTTTCGATGTATTCCATAATTTGAGCCTGAATTTCGGGGTTAATTTGCTTGCCGTCCTCATAATACTGCGTGCAGGCTTCGGTGCTGATGGTAAATCCTTGCGGAACGGGAAGACCGAGATTGGTCATTTCGGCAAGGTTAGCGCCTTTTCCACCCAGAATTTCACGCATATTCGCGTTACCTTCCGTGAAAAGATAAACATACTTTTTCATCCTAAATCCTCCTAAAATGGTTTTATTGATATTGATAATGTTTTTTTAATAATTAACTCAATTCAGTATAATATAAAATTGCTCCGTTTTCAAGTATTTTAATCAACTTGTTACGGAGCAACTTTCTTTTTTCGTTTCTAAATACCGTTTACAACTGTGAAGCGACGGTTATTTTTACGCCGAGTTCGGAATAAAAGCCGCGATAAAGGTGTTTTAAGAACAGTTTTACGTCTTCGCGAGTGTATTCGGTAAGGACTTCGTCGGCGCTGTCGCATTTAAGGAGAGAAGAAAAAATACCGCAGATTTTATCGGGAAAAACCTTTTCGGTGACGTCCACGCCGCTTTCCGCAGCGGTGACTACGCCGTATCTCAACGCTTCGGCAAAGGGATAAAATTCGCCGTAATTTATGTTTTTTAACCCTTTAAGCAGTTCGATAAGGTCGCTCGGCGCTCCCTGACGGGAACATTTTTCGTAAATTTCGAGGCAAATCATCGCCGCCGCGTACTTATCCGCGTCCGTCCAACAGGAATAGAAACTTTCGGTGACGTCGGCACCCGAAAGAGTGTATCCCCCTTTGCCTTCCGCAAGCGAAAACTCGCCGAAATTAAGTACCCCGACGTACCCTTTAAGTTTCGACTTCGCCGTGCGAACCCCTTTCGCCTTCGCGGTGTAAATCCCGTCGGGCGCGGCTATCGTCACTATTTTGTCCTTGTCGCCGTAATCGACGCTCCGTATTATCAGTCCGTTTATATCCACTTTTTATTTTTCTTCTTCCTTTTCGTTCTTTGCGGATAATTCCTTTACCGTTTCTTCCGCTTCGACCGTTTTTTCCGGTTCGGTTATTTCGTTTTCTTTATCCGTAGCCTCTTCGCTTATTTCGGGTTTTTCGTCTTCCCCTTTTTGCTCTGATTTCTTATCTTTCTTTTGCGGAAAAAACTTGCCCGTCTTTTTGAGGTTTTTTACCCCGAAAGCTATAAACAACGCAAGACCTACCACGCACGCTATTATTATAAGGTACGGGAAAGCCGCGGTAAGACCTATTACTATTCCCTTAAATACCGTGCCGATACTCTTGAACGACGCCACGAACAGGTCGCCGAGTTTCTGCCCGAAACTTCTCGTATCCGGCGTTTCTTTATAGTTTTTATTGACGAATACGGTGACGGTAGAATAGTTCAGCAAACTATCGAATTCGTTAATTTGTCTTTGGGCGGCGTTTATTTCAGCGTCGATTTTCGCTAATCTTTCCGAAATAGCAATTATATCGGATATTTCGGTAGCTTCGCTCAAACGAGCGGTCAAAGCCTCTTTTTCGGCGAGAAGGGATTTTCTCTGCTCGTCTACGGTGACGTATTTTACGGTAATATCTTCGGTCGTAACTTCCTTATTCTTTACCGTGCCCGCTACGGATATCTCGTTCACGAAGTCGTCGAGTTTTGCCGTAGGAATACGCGCTACGAAGGAGTAGTTTTCTCCGTAGTCGGACTTCGATTCTCGCGAACTTTCGACGTATCCTTCGTATTTAGCCGTGGCTTCGGCAATTGCCGAATATACTTTTTCGGGGGTGTCGGAATAAATCGTAAGGTTTACTTTGTAAACGATTTTTCTGTCGAGAGAGCCGACTACTATGGGAGAACCTGTTACGGCGGGGTCGTTTCCGGCAGGTCCTCTGTCGTAGCCTTTATCCGCAGAGCCTTTAGAACATGCGGTAAGAAGCATAACGACTATTAAGACGACCGTCGTAAACAGTATAGCTATTTTCGCTTTCGATAAATCTTTTTTCATCTTTACCTCCTATTTTTTTCTTATATTTTTTCAAGTGTTGCACTTGAAAGTATAATTCACCCCATATACGCAAACAGACCGCAAAATGCGGTCTGTTCTTAGTCGAAATAAGTTGGCTGAAAACGAACTATTCGTCCTTGTCTTCAATAAGCGCGCGGTATAACATATAGTATCCCGCGTCACCGCTCTTAACGAAAGTTTTCCACAATAATTCGTCGATATTCTTCGCCATCTTTCTCTCCTCGAAAGTTTCCTTTCGATTATAGAATGTCCGCAAAATATCTTTTTATACCTGCCCGACGAATTTAATCGGCAATTTTTCGCCTATCCGTACTTTAACGCCCGAACACGGAAACGTTTTTACGGAATCAGTCGGGATTTTTCGTGTCGTACCCCAATTCTCTCATAATAAAGTCGCTTCCCCGCCAATCGTCCTTTACTCTTACGAACAGGGTAAGGAAAATCTTACTGCCCGTCATTTCTTCGAGGTCCTGTCTTGCGTAGGTCGCTATTTTCTTTATCATCGAACCGCCTTTACCTAAAATAATGGGTTTGTGAGCGGCTTTTTCGCAGATAATATCGGCGTTTATATCGATAATTCCGCTGTCGCGCATTTTGTATTCCCTTATATCCACGCCTATTCCGTAAGGAACTTCCTTGTCGAGAAGTCTCAACGCCTTTTCGCGGATAATTTCCGCCGCCATAAACCGCATATTCCTGTCGGTGTACTGTTCGTCGGGATAATATTTTATAGTGTCGGTAAGAAGTTTTTTTATCTCGTCTTTAAGAGGTTCTATATTTCTGCCTCTCAATGCGGAAACCGGCACTACCGCCGTCAATTTATCGAGTTTGTTGAGTTCGGTGAGAATTTCAAAAACCTTTCCTTTCGTAACGTGGTCTACTTTGTTTACCGCTACGATTACTTTAAGTCCGGAATTGACGTAACTTACTATATTGAACTTATCCTTTTCGTCGTAACCTTTTTCGCAGTCCACGACGTAAACCACGCAATCCACTCCGTCGAGAGCGGTCGAGGCGGTCTTCATCATATATTCTCCGAGATGATTTTTCGGTTTGTGCAGTCCTGGGGTGTCGATAAAGATTATCTGATAGTTCTTTTCGTTGTATATTCCGAGAATTTTATTTCTCGTGGTTTGCGGTTTCCAGCTTACGATAGCGACTTTTTCGCCGACGATAGTGTTTATGAGCGTGCTTTTGCCGGCGTTCGGTTTGCCCATTACCGCAACGAAACCCGAACGGAACTCTCTCGCCGCTTCTTCTGTCTTTTCTTCTCTTTCTTCGGGGACGTAATCTCTCGTGTATCCCGCGTCGGTAAGTATCTCTTCGCAGAGAGCGTTCATTTCTTTCTCCCCCTCTTCGTCCTGATGGTCGAACCCTAAAAGGTGCAACATACCGTGGCAGGTAAGAAAACCTATTTCCCTTTCGACGGAATGACCGTACTCTTCCGCCTGTCGCTTAGCCTGTTCTTCGCAAATAAGGATTTCGCCGAGCATAACGGAATCGTCTTCGCCGTTTATATCTTCGGGATAATCTTCCTTGACGAGCGGTAAAGATACGTTTTCTATGTTCTGAAAACTAAGTACGTCGGTGACTTTATCGATGTTTCTCGTTTCTCTGTTAAGAGTTCTTATCTCTTCTTCGTCGGCGATACTCACTTCCACGTCGATATCTTCAGCCTCGAAGTCGAGCCTTTTTGCCGTCGATTTTATTACATTTTCTATTACGTCTTCGTAATCTCCGTATATTCTTATCATTTTTTATCCTTTACGTATTTTATTCTTTGGTGATACAAACTCGGCAACGTGGCTACGAGGGTGTCTTCTATATCCTGCAAGTCCTTAAAAGTGAGCGGACATTCGGTAAACTGCCCCGTAGAAACCTTGCTGTCGATAAGTTTGTGAATAAATTCTCTCAATTTTTCCGAATCGGCGTCCGCGCCCATAGCTCTGGTCGCCGCTTCCACCGTGTCGACTATCATAATTAGTCCCGAAATTTTTGTTTGCGGTTTAGGTCCGTGGTAACAGAACTGTTCCCTCGCGAGCTGTTCGTCGGTTATGCTTTTAGCCTTGTTGAGAAAATACTGCACGGGGGTTGTGCCGTGATGTTCTTTCGCTATATCGGCAAGCGCGGTGGGCAACTTGTATTTTTTTATGAGTTCCGCTCCGTAAGTAACGTGGTCGGTAATCATATACACGCTGACTTCGGGAATAAAATCGTCGTGCGGGTTATAACCGTTCTGGTTCTCGGTAAAGCAAAGAGGATTTTTTAATTTCCCCACGTCGTGGTAGTACGCTCCGGCTTTCGCCAAAGCCGGGTTCTCGCCTATCTTTATTGCGCAAATTTCGGCGAGGTTGCCGACGGCGAGCGAGTGATTATACGTTCCCGGAGCTTCTTTCGCGAGCCTTTTCATAAGTTTTGCGTCGGGAGAACAAATTTCTTCCAACTTAAAGTCGCTGTACATTCCGAAAGCGTCCTCTATCACCGGAAGAACAATCATAAAAAGCGCAACGCCCAAAAGGACGGAAATAAACGCCCACACGCCGCCCATAAGAATGTCCATCCACTCGTAACCTTGCTGCAACAGCCCCGTAAGTATCGCCACGGGAGCCGCCATAAACGCGCCTACCAAAAGAGCGTTTTTTATAAAAGTCATTCTCGTGTACGACTTACTCATAATGCTTATCATAAGCGAAGAAGTCACCGCTTGGGTAAGTATCGCCGAGATACACTGTAAAACCGGAATTGCGGGTTCTACCGTAATGTAGCAGAGGAAAAACGCTATGCTGAACATAATGTTCGAAAACAAAGCGAGCCTCTTGTCTACGAGCAACGCTATTATAAGTCCGAACAAAAGGAGCGGCATCGAAAAGAGCGAAATGAAATTGCCGAAAATAATCGCGAACAGATAACACAGCGTAAGCGATATGAGTATTACGCCGAGCTGTTTGCCGTCGCCGGTCAAATCCTTTCTGCGGAAAAATATATAAGACTCCACCGTAAACAATATCGCGAACATCACTCCCGCAAGAACGAAGTAACGATAAACGTCGCTGAAAGTCTTACCGAACGAAACGCCGTTTATTCCCGCGTAAACGACGCCCAAAAAGAACGGCAACGCAAGCGAATACAGGAGAATAACTATTATTCCCGCCACAAATTTGCCCGTAGGTTTGCCGTTTATACCTTTGTCTTTCATATTACCTCGAAAGTTTGATTTAATTTATTCTTATTTCTAATTCATAGTATATAACTAAATTGACGTTTTTGTCCAGTCTTTTTATCTCATACCACGTCCTTATAAGCTCTCCTTCATGCGGCAAATCCCTTTCTCCGCAAACCGTTTCTTCCTTGACTATGTTTTCTTCGTCGGCGTAAAAATCGAATTCCTTTTCTGTTTCTTCCGTTTCGTAATATTCGGCAACGTAGTATTTTACGGGAAAAATACCCGGAAGATACTTTTCGGTAACGACGGTTTCGCAGGACGAAAACTTACCTTCGTATCTCTTCGGCGGAGCGAAAAAAGTCACCCTCTTTTCGCTCTTTCCCGTGCGACGGGTTGTAATTATCGTCGGATAGAAAAGTTTTTCTTTGGTCACCCAAACTCTTGCGTATATCTCCCCTAACGCGTTTTCTTTATACTCAACGCCGTCGGGCGAAACCTTGTCGCAGGATATTAGCGTCTGCCCCTTTTTCACCGTGTCGCCGCGTTTGACCGCGGCTTGTCCCGAATAGACGTTTATTCTCGTAATCACCCCGTCGTAATCGCTCTTTACGTCGGTAAAATCGGTCTTGTCGACTATATCGGGTTTTTCGGGTTCTTCGTAAATTTTAACTATGAGAGTATTGCCTTTTATTTCGGCGGAAGCGGAAAATACCCCGTCCATACCGATTACGCTTTTTTCTATTTTCTTTACGTCGACGGAACTTTTATCTGTCGGAAAAGACAGCCCCTCGGTAATAACCGACATAATCTCTTCTTTTTCGATAAGTTTGTTTCCGCTTATATCCACTCTCGTCACGCTGCGGGAATAGAACACGGCGGCGATTATACCGAAAATCAAACCGACGTAAACGCCGAAACGGAGGGCGTTTTTTAATAAATAACTCTTTATTCTGCCGTCTTTCAATACAGTAAAGTCTTTGCCGCTCTTTTTAAGTTCTTCCGACGCAAGGTACGTATCTTTCCCCGCCGTGGAAAAATCTACGTAACCGTCGCCTACGCGTATCTCGCGTAACGATATCCCCTTTTCGTTCAAAAGCCGAGTAATCGGACGCAATTTGCCTTTAACTCTTATTCTACTTTTCACGGACTTCTTCCTCTACCGCAAAAATTTTGCCTTTTATATAAATTTCGTCCTTGTTAATTACGGATACGACCATTTTTTTTCCTTTAATAAGTACGGTTTTTCGCTTTATTCCGACTTTAATCAACTCTTCGGAATATTCCCTTATTCCGCTATGCCCTTCGATAAACACGCCGCAAAAACCTATAACGGTAACCTTGCTCCCGACGCTCTCTTCGGGAGATAAACCGAGTTTTAACAAAATATCGTTATAAAAACCGCTCATAACTATATTTTATGAACGAAATCTTTTTATATTCCGCCGTAGGCGGAGATAATTGCCAAGCCGTAGGCTCGGCGTTAATTTCCACTTCGTGGAGTTAATTGCCAAACAAGTTTGGCGTTAATTGCCCTAACGGGCGTGAATTGCCAAAATCAGAGATTTCGGCGTTATGGATATAAAGTATATGACGGAATAGGCGTGCGTTCTATTCCGTTTTTATCTGTAAATAGGTCTTTGTATATCCCGCCCACCCACCCTAATGGGTATTTTTATCCTTATGAAAATAAAGTCTATTCAAGTAAAATGTTTGTTGAAAAAGACTTACTTTGTTAAATTCGGATAAGGGGGAACATTATGAGGAAAGGGGTTTATTAAGGGGGCTTGGAGCGATGCCCCCTTAATTATATATTCATTTTATCCTTG
>Ga0256404_1002365_pt1 | contig 41839 bp, 32 predicted proteins | sample RumenRJG_01DNA_FD_185990 | JGI IMG/M metagenome (GOLD analysis project Ga0256404, IMG submission 185990) | Bovine rumen microbial communities from Lethbridge, Alberta, Canada - RJG_01 | ecosystem: Host-associated > Mammals > Digestive system > Stomach > Rumen | place: Canada: Alberta | collected... | reverse complement strand
GATGGTATAAAAATAGCAAAGGAAGACGCTCTAAATAGAGGAGTTGGTGATTTACTGGGAACAGAGCAAACAGGTAATAACAAAATAATACCTCTCATTATGGAAAACGAAGAATTATATAGAAAAATAAATGAAGAAACAAAAGAGATAGTTAAAAATGATGCAAGGAAAAATTTCTATAAAGAAATAATAAAAATCAAGGGTTAACCCTTGATTTTTTTAAAGCATTCTGAACAATCATCTCTATCTATAAGTTTCTTTAAGAAAGAATTGATTGTGGGTATATCATCCCTTGTGATACCTAGAGGCTTTATATCCGCCTCTGGAATTAATGAATAAGGGAGAAACCTTCTTTTTACACATCCAAAATAATTTTTTGGAGCGTTCAATGGATTTATGTCTTTAATTTTTCCGAAAGTAAAAACTGATGTAGAAACACCATTGATAATAAGTGCGTTCAAAATACAGGGCTCAGCTTTACTGACGGAGTACCTGATATTAATGTTTCCAATTTGTTTTTCGGATAAAATAATTTTAGACATAATATAACTAACTTTCTTTCTTAATTTGAGCTAAAGCATCTTTTAATTTTTCAGCTGCTTCTTTAGACTTAACGCGAACATCAGACTTTACTTCTTCAACTGTGTCTTCGATGACATCGAGTAAAGTTGATTCATCGTTGTTTATATTTTCTTCAACTGGTGCAACATCAGCCTCCTCCACTTTATCTTCGATGTCTGGAAGGAAATCTGACAAATCAAAATCCGATGTATCTGAGAAGGAAGATTTAACTGGTTCTGATTCTTGTATTTCGATTGGTTCGTCGAAATTGAAATCTAAGATATCCGTGGTGGAATCCAAATCTTTCTCTGGTAGTTGAGAAATTATTTCTTCCTTAATTGAGGTGTTATTTTCATCGACGATATCAACATGTGAGTCGTCTAATTCCATCTCATCATTTGTTTCAACTTTCTCGATAACGTTTGCGTCATCAAGCGTTTCTTCTAATTCCTCTAATTCCTCGGAATCTTGAGGTTCTTCTAAAATTTTTGGTGAAACAATTTCCGGAGACCCTGAATTCAATGATGCAAACTCTATTGGTTTGACATCTTCTTTAATAAGTGAATTATCAATTTGACCATCAAACTCTAAAGTGTTGTTTTCTTCAAGTTCTTCAAGTTCGTTATCGGTTGGGAATGGTGGGAATGTTGTTTGTGTTTCTGGAAGGTTATCTTCGAGATTAACTCTGTTAATTTCTGCGTTAGATTCTTGTGGTTGAAAGTCAGCTTCCAATTGCTCTATTTCGTTGACAATTGGTTGAACTTCTTGTGTGTTATCTATAATATCTAATTCAACCGTCTCATCTGAAACATTATCGCCATTGTTTACAGCGGATAGTGAAATTAAAGCATTGTCGATGCTTGAAGCTGTTTCTGGGTCTGTTTCAACATCCAGAACCTTTTTATGTTTTTTATTCTTAAATAATAAACCTAATAAAGCACAAATTAGTATTAACGGAATGAGAAGTAACCACCACCAATTAAATTTATTTTTATTAATATCTAAATCCTCAGTGTTATTGTTAACTGGAAGCGGAGTATCTTCTGAAGGAATAGAAGTTCTGAAGTCTATATTTTCGCCTTTGAAATCTCTATCGACTGTGACAATCTTTTCCTCATCGCCAACTTTTACGATGTATTTTCCATCCATAATGTCCTTAAATTCAGCTTTTCCGTTTTCTACGTCAACAGTTACTTCTTCACCGTCGTTATCGAATAATGAAACTTGTTCCACATCACTGTCAACATCAACCTTTATGGAAGTACTTTCTAATTTGATTGTTGGTGATTTGAATTCTTCATTAGCCTTTATGGTGAATGAATTCTTATATGATTTATTCAAATAACCATCAGGTAAGTCTGAAATCTCATATGTATATTTACCGGCGTCTAGATTTGAAATATCAATAGAACCTGGAGTTGAAAGAGTTTCAGTTAATACTTCTTTGTTATTTGAATCTGTGATTGTAAGTAGAGCTCCTTGGAAAGAAAGAGGAGATTCTGAATCAATATTCAATGATTTTTTTCCTAGGGATTCAACCTTGAAATCCAAAGTTTCTGGTGAGTTTAATTTTAAACTTACAGTTTTCTTTTCTTTTGAGTCTTTAAAACCATTTGATTTTTTTGATGAAACAGTGTATTTACCTTCAGGAATTCCTGAAACAACAATTATACCGGATTGTGGTGTTGATAATTCTTCAACATTGCCGTTTTGTGAATATTCGTAAACACCATCAGCTATTTTGTTGAATTTAATCTTCTTTTCAGAACTAATTTCGAATAGAAAGTTTTGTACACCTTCACCTTCTTCTTTCGCTGTTATTGTTAATTTTGTTCCTTTTGATGGATTTGCCAGTTTAACCTGTTTTCTATCAGCTGAATCAACTCTTACAGAAGCGTTTTGTGCTTTATCAAATGAACCTTCTACTGACTTAACTACAACAGTGTAATCGCCGTATGGTAATTGTGTGAAGTTTGCTGATTCTGAAATGGTTATATCTTGAGAACCTGCTGTTGGGGTATATTCATAATTGTTATTTCCATCTGAGAAGAAAGACAATGTTTTATTTCCAGATAGAACGTTAACAACTGATGTAACTTTGTGCCCTGAATCGTCTTGTGACAATACTGAGAATGAACCGTAAATTTTACTGTTTCTATAAGAAACATTTGTATTTGAACCTACAGACACATTTACAATTTCATTAATTGGTGATGAATTATATCCATATGGCATTGAATCTTGTACAATTTGGTAAGAACCTGGTTGTAAAGATGAAATATTAATTTGTCCGGAAGAGTCTGTGTATATATCAGATGCCCCATTGGAGTTTTCTACGTAAGAAGAACCATTGCTTGAAAATCTGACATTTTGGCCATTTCTTGAAATGTGGAACTTAACATTTGATAAAGGTTCGGACCCTTCACCTGTTAACTTCATGACAAGAGAACCTACTTGATTGACTCCGGTTATTGTTACGTATGAAGTTTGACTTCCTGATATTGAAAAGGAAACATCTGAAAATCTAAGACTGCTGTCTGCACCCACATACGAAACTGTATAATTTCCTGAGTCTAATCCACTAACGTGTATTATTCCTCCATATGAAGTAATGAGTGTTTGTTGACCACCAACTGTATATACACCGTTGGACCCAGATACATTTACCCTTGAACCTGAGTTTGTTAAGACAAAGTCATACCCTGAAAGTGATATTCCGGATGAATCCACGGCTGTGATTTTAACCGTACCATCACCTTCTGCCATTACTGGTTGTGCTGAAAATGCTACTGTGAATACCATTAATAATGACAAGAATAAATTTAAAATTTTTAACTTTTTCATAAATGTTTAATCTCCTTTAATACGAGCCTATAGGCATTTCACAGAAGTATATTCTACCAATATAGGCGTTTCTCTTGTTTTGTCTTTTTCTTATAATTTTAACGCTGGCTCCTTGTCCGATTATTGGGATGAAATCTGTGGGGTATTCGCAGAAGACATCGTTTCCTGAACATTCAACCAAGACTCCAGTGTTATTTTTTCTAATTGATACAATTTCTCCAAAGTAGAATGATTCGTCAAGAAGTTCGAATTTATCCTTTGGAATTGTTGGATATTTGAGAAGCTCCAGGTCCGCATCTTCTATCTTTGTTTTGTCGTCACTATATTCTATATTGGAGAGTGAACAATCGACGTTATCTCCAACCTTATAAATTGATGTAAGATTTTTGCTGATTATGTCTGGAAGCTTTTTGGCCCAAATGACTTTGTTTAAACCATATATGTTGATTACGGCGTTTGATTTTGATACTGACAATATCTTTCCTCTTATTAAGGGGATATTGTCGACCACACCATAATCATTTACAAATGTGGTTTTTTCTATCTCATCTGCCTCCAACTTAGAAACAAATCCCATTCTCATATCGTAAGAAATATCTTTAACTACGAATGTTACCTGAGAATTAAAAAATTTGAATAATATTTTCTGCAAACTTGTAGATGAAAATTCCTGTGTGTTTATGTTTGTTATTAGCTCAAAATAAGGCATGTAAAATTTAAAATCATCCGCCTTAAAAATTAGGCATGGGATTGATTCTGTTCCGTCTGAAACACATTCAACGCCGTTGCATTTGGCTGTCATAACAGTTTGCTCTTTTAAACTTTTTTCGTAATCACTTAAATTTGGCATAATAATATTTTAACAAAGAAACAATAGAAAAACAATAGGAAGAAACGAGGGTTATTCCTCGTTTCTTATCCTAATTTGATTTCTTAATTCTTCTTTCTTTCTTAGGAATCCTTTGTACCATGCTGGCTCGTGAGCAGCAAAGTTACATTTTTGAATAAACTCTGAATCTGGGTGATTGATATGACCATATTTGCTTAAGCAGAGAGGTTGTTTACCTGCTACATAAGCAATACATTTATTACTATTCAATTTTTGAATTTCATCTGGATTCATTAATTGTCTTTGACCGTAGCCTTCACCTGTTGAAACAGAACTATTTTCGTGAATTCCTGTCAAATGGTTTCTTCTGATTGTATCCGTCGTTTGGTATGTTGTTAATTTACCGTATACTTCGGATAAATATTCTGCAGTCTTCTTATCGCGGACGCCTAGACAAAGCTGTGTATCACAGTTACCGAGAATTTCTAACCATGCGTTATTCGGGTATCTTTCTTCCAATTGTGCTAAGTTTTGGAAAATAATAATGATTCTAATGTCACGTGAACGCACTGTTGAAATTTTCTTTGTGAAATCAGGAATAATTCCTATATTAGGGAACTCATCCATAATCATGTTAACAGGAACTGTACATTTTCCATCTGGTTGGTTATCTGCATAGTCAACTAATCTTACAAATAAGAATGTAAAGAAAAGTGACGCCAAGAATTTTAATGTCGCTTCTTGGTCTGAGATAATAACGAAATAAGCTGATTTTCTCTTAGCTGGACCAACTAAATCTATTTCTGAGTGTCCTGTGATTTCGTGAATTACGTCTGCTTGTAAAACTTGAAGTCTGTTTGCGAGACCTGTAACGATATTACCTCTAACGTTGTCGGAACCCGAAACGTAACCGCCGTATGATTTTAAAGCTGGGTGTTGTGGGTTTACTGCTCTTAATAATTTGAATTTTGATTCTAATTCTTCTCTGTTTGTTAACATTTGATAAACATCACCCAAGCAAACATGTGGGTCGTGTTTTAAACGTGCCTGGTCATCCAATAACGAATAAAGGGATAATGCCGTTAATAAAGAACCTTCAGCAGCATCAAAGAACGCTGCATCACCACCGCCTGAACCTCCAGGAGGAGTTGTATTATCCATGATGATACCCGTAAATTGTTGTACTAATAATTGAACGTTATCTTCTCCTTGTGTAACACATTCTTGTAAACAATTCCAACTATCTGACTTAATTGGTGTTTTAAGGTTAAATTGCTTAACATCATAACCCATTCTTTTTAACAACACAGCTGTATCGTTGTATAATTCACCTTTAGGGTCTGTAATAATCATACTTTCTTCTCTATCAGCACATTGATAAATCAACGGTCTTGAAAATGAGAATGATTTGCCGGAACCTGAAGCTCCGAATATAGCCATGTGTGGTCCTAAACGGGTTTTTAAAGGTATAGAAACAACTTGTTTATTTGCTTCTTCCTTTGAAACACTATCGTATGTGAAAGCACTTTCTATTGTGGCTTCTGTATCTACGATAGCCTTGTTTTTTCCAATAAAACCAAGGATGTTACCTTCGGTTTTTTCTATAGGAGCTGTAGTTAGACAACTATCACGTTCTGCATCTGTCATCCAATGGGCAGTACCATACTGTCCGTTTTTAGAAATCCAGAATCCTCTTTCGTCCCATATTTTGTCATCATCTTCTTTAAATAGCCAAAATACTGCAATTAATATTATTGCTAATAGTATTGCTGCATTGGCATAAATACCTATTTTAGAAGTGAATGCTGTGATAAAACAGGTTACGGGATTTAAAGAAACTGGCTGTTTGATTACTTGCATGCTTTCTGTAACTATAGTTGGCGCGAATACTTGAGCTAATACACCTAAACCATATTCTAAGGCTATAAGAAAAATTGCTACAAGTGGTATAAACTTCTTTACTTTTTCTATATTTTTCATTTTTTATTACCTCCTTTTCTATATATATTTTATATAATTTTAAGTGAAAATTCAACCTTCTATAGGGAAAAACTCTATATTTTCTGATGGTTGTATGTACTCTGATAAGAAATTAAATTGAAAATCATAACAAAAAATTTGAAAAGTATAATTTTTGGAAGAGGGGAGTTCTATAAAAGATTTCAATCTTTTTAATCTTGCGATATTTCCTGAGAGAAATGAAAAACCTCTGATATTGTTGTCTACAATGTCGCAGTCGCAGTCTCTGAGTTTTAATGATGACTCCAATAACTCCTTTGGAAAAACAAGAGATTTAAGGGTGTCTTGTGCACCTTCTGGTAAAAAAGATTTTAGCATTTCGATGCCATTTTTATCAAAAGGGGTTATGTATATATTTTTATAAACGTTAAAGAATGATAGAAATTCTGGTCTGCTGTTTTCGTGGTCTACAGAGTTTAATATTGCATCATCGTTGTTGTAAATTACGATAGAAGCTATTTTCCAACTACTCTTTTTTGAATTGTGTGATAAAATATCTTGTAAAAACCACCTTGTCTTTTGCTCACCTTGTTCACTCCATTTCATGACTCCGTCAGAAATATTGTAAATTGCGAACACTGTGTCAGAAGAAAAAACACATCCCACAAACCTTGTAAACTCTATCTTGTGTTTTTGGGCTTTATCTATGTTTTTTAATTCTATGCTTGTATAGAAGGAAGGAGGTTGGCTATCTAAAATATCTGTTTGTGTCGTTAGTGATAATTCCGAACAGTTAAAACCTGTTAAGACGCCGCTATTTTTCATAAATGCTATTGTGTCTGCTATTCTGTGACGTCTTAATGTTGATGAGATATTTTTTGAATTAACAGAGGTCGATGCGAAAGAATGATTTGATGTCATTGAATTATATCTATTTACGACAAAAGGTGGAAAAGAATTTAAAAACGGTAAACCTTCTTTCTTTCTTATTCTACATGTTTTAATCTTATCCTTTTCGGTTCCGAGTATTGTTAAAAACCCTCTTTTCCTAAGTGAAAAAAGGTTATTTGAAATTACTTTTTGTGAGTAGTTACTGAATGCCAAATAAATTGCTGAAGGAGAACATTCACCAACTTCTGCCATAAAAAGCATAATTTGTTCAGAGAGAGAACCTGAATATATTGTTCTTGCGTTGTTGTTTTGTTTTGCCATAAAATTAAATCGTGCTTTCTAGAAAGTCTATAAAATTTTTGTTAGGTATTAAAAATATCTCCGTGCTATCTTCATCTGCTGGTTTTGAAAAATAATAATGTCGTAATGTCAAGGGTGAATCGTCCGGTAATAAATTCATAGCTAGGGCGTCAATTATGACGTTAAGTTCTATATTGTCGTGGTCTCTGTATTCTTTTTCTGGACGTGTTTTATCGTAGTTGTGTTTTACAACAAGTGTGGATGGTTCTGTAATCATAACTTTTTTATTGTTTTTAAAAAACTCTGAAAGGGAAAGTGAAATACTTGCTCTTACATATATTGCGTTACCGCCATTTTTCTTTGGAAGCAAAGAGAACATTTTTATGTAAAAACCGCCGTTGGTCAAATAGGAAAAAGAAAACTTGAGAGTATCAACAATCTGTTTATCTAATTCTTCTGAATTTTCATCTGAAATAAAAATTGCAGAAGGTAAATTTCTTGATATATTAACTATTTTTTCGGATGTTTTTTCCAGTGAAAACAATTCATTATTGGCGTCTAGAATAGCTCCGTTATTAATTAATTCTTCAGACTTTTCGATTTGTGATTGAAAAAGTGAAACAGTCTGTTTTAATTTTGTAAGGTCATTTAATACGCTCATACCAACCTCTTTGATTTTACTGCAGGAGCTTCTGCGTAAGTTTTTTTGTCGCCATTAAATTTTGGTGTCATAATAATTAATCCAACTGGAGATTTAAAATCGATAGCCTTCACAATATCCCCTAAATACTCATTTTCTGTTACAAAAAAGACTAATTTAAAAGGTGAGTAGTCAATTAACTTAATCTTCTCTAAATTTTCGTCGGTTAAATCAATTATACAATTTACAACTGAAATACCATTTGGCTGTTTTACATTAAAAAGTACAGTTAATGGTTCTGTAGAAGAAATCATGAATTCTGAATCGTTACTTGCTATCGAATTTATCGCCCAAGCCATCCTTAAGAATCTATTTCTGGTGTTTGCTTCTCTTGAAATGCTATATAATCCGTTTTTAACTTGGAAGAGGGCTTTTTTTCTGACAAAATCTTCAAAGTCCTCGTTTGAAATTCCCGATAAAGAAATGATTAATTCTTTAGGCAAAGCTTTGAAAGATGAAAGAAGAGAAAAGACACCTGAAAAGTTTTTTAAATTTTTAATGAACATTTAAATCACCTCCTGATGGATATTCTTCTTGAGTCCCTGGAAGTTGTGTTAATAATGAATCTAGTGAATTTTCTTCTTCGAAACGTTGTTTATTTTTGAGGTTTTCTTCAGCTGCTTTTTGCGCTGCCAAATCTGTTGCTGATGTTGTGTATAGATTGTATTCGTAATTTGTTGGTGTACCTGTAAAATGAACTCTGTTATTGTTACAACAAACCAAACCTTCACCAGGATTGTTGATTGTTGACAACAATCTTCTTTCACTGTTATTTAATCCTAGAACCTCTCTTACTTGGTGAGATTCTTTTTCTTCGAAACCAAGGAGAATCTGCGTTCTCGCTGCAGCCACTATACCCTTTCCGAACTTTCCGTCTTTATACATAAAGAAGTCTGATATATCTTGAGTTGCTGCCCATGCTCCGCCTCCGTAGCCACGTATAATCTTAAAAATTTCAAGAATATGTGAAGCTACTTCGTCATTTGCGTTCATTAATTTCCAAACCTCATCGAGGATTATTATTTTATTTTGAGTTCTATCCTCTCTACAACGCGCCCATATAAAATCAAGTGCGATAAACATGAATGCTGCAAGTTGTTTTTCAGGCGTCTTTGATACATCGAAAGCTATATATTTGTTTGAAAGATTTACATTTGTTTGTTGGGCCATATTTCTTGAAGCACCAACCGCGTATGGTTCGAGAGATTTTGCTAAGTCGATGGTTGCTGGGTCTGAGAATAACTGGTTATATAAATCTCTAAAAGTTGGCATTGTTCTGATATTTCCGTATTCGTCGAAAATACTTTGATTATCTTCCGTTATATCGAAAGCTGCGTATGTATTAATAATTGCTGTTTCTAACATTTTTGATTCGTCTTCTGTCATGGATGAGCGAATCAAGTAGAACCATGTAACAATTTGATTAACTTTCTCTACCATTAGTGATTGTGTAGCTTCGTATGATTCTCCGTCGTCATCTTCAATCGCTGAAGTATCATAACTTGAAATGTCCATTAAGTTTACGCAATCCTTACTTCCTGGATTAAGTTGTATAAATTCTCCGCCATGTGCTTCAACACCTCTTTTGAATTCATGTCCTTTTAAAGGAAGTATTGCGTAAACATTATATTGTCTTAGACGATATCTTCCGGCCAACATTTGAATTAAGAAAGATTTACCTGAACCAGAACCACCCATTATTAGCATATTAGCGTTTTTGTAATCTTTTCTATTAAAAATATTTTGTATTAATAAACTTTGATTTTGGGCGTTTAAACCAGTTAAAACTCCATCATTATCGCACATTTCGAAAGCTGAGAACGGGAAGCTTCCGGCAATTGCATCTGTCATGATATTTCGTTTGGTTAAAGAAAACATTTGTGGTGTTATTTTACAAAGAGGTAGTGTTGACATGTAACATTCTTTTTGTAAATATGAAGAAATTTCTGTTGAAAAACCAAAAGTTTTTAAACGTGTTTTAATCTTTCTTTCTTTTTGTTTGAGTTCTTTATAGGTTGGAGCCCAAATTGTGAATATTATATTCATTTCAAAAAAATCCATTCCTTCATCTAAGGAATCTTTCATAAACATCATCGATTCTATCTTTTTTTGGACGTCATTTGCGTCGAATTCTGTTCTTGATTTTTCTACAGCGTTATTTACTTCGCTTCTTGTCGCTAAAAAGAGTTTGTTTTCTATTTCGTCTCTGTTATGTTTTAAGAAAAACATATCAAAAGATACTCCTTCGCCGAGAGTTAAAAATTTTCCAGCCCAACCGTTTTCAAGAGTTGTATCTGGATAACCTTTTGATTTTACATATAAGAAGGATGCGTATTGTCCATCGATTATACTGTAATCCTTTTTGAAATGTACCCCTCTTGGATTCAAAAGGTGGTTGAAGTCTATATCGACGTTCTCTTCTTCAAAAGAAACAAATTCTTGCATATCTGCTGAAACTCTTTCAAATCTGTCAACAAAAGTCTCAACCATTGAAGACCTTGGATTTAAAATATAATATAAATTTTCTAATGTTGATATATTTGCTTCCATTCCGTTTTTTTGGAATTTTACTTCATTACCGCACCTTGAGAGTGCTCCGGCGAATACTGCCGCATCTTGGTTTAAACTCTCTAACGCGCCTAAAAATCCGGATGAATCGTCTTTGTTTCTTACGTACTCTAGAATAACGAAAAAACGTCTGGATACCGATGAAGTTCTTCCGAGTTCTCTTACAAAGTGTAAATATTGATACAACAACTCTTGTTGGGGGTGATTTATGTCCTGTGCTTCTGCCAATACAATAGAATTTTCATGTTCGTTTGTATCAGTCTTTTGTGAGATTATTTTAAACTGTATTTTGTTTTTTATGTAATCTATTGTACCCTTAAAGTTTGCTGCTACTGCAAACTTTTCGTCAGAAGTTCTCATATCAAAATTAATAGGTAAAACCTCTAGAATCTTTAAAAACCTGGAATCGTTTGTTTTGATAATTCCTGAATCTATGTATTCTATTGGTAAAAGTTCAGAAACATCGCGAGATTTATTAACAAGTCTTTTAGAAGCTTTCTTTTCTTTTAATTTTTTCTTTTGTTCTTTTCTTTGCGTTTCGCTTCTTTCTTTATTTGTTGAAGGTTTGTTATTTTTTTTGTTTCTTTTCTGTTTTTTGATATTTTCTTCTTTCTTTGCGTTTCTTGGCATTTCTTTTTCCCTCCAATCTTTTCATAGAATAATCTTTATCTGAACGAATATATCTAAAAAGCATTATGGTGAATTCAACAAGACCCATTTCTTTATATCCAACAATACCAAAAATGGTTATAATTACCCATATGACTGTAAGGATGACCTTAGCCCATATCTGAATTCTCAAAAGAAAAGTTATAGCTATCGGTACAGCCATAGGTATACATTGAATTAATCTTTTTGTGTTTAATAAACCTAATAAAACATTACCTGGCTCGTTGTAATTTATTGGGATGATAAACTTAAGGTCTTGTTCGTAATTTTCGTTCATAATTAAATTCTCCTCCTTAATATTATATATAAAAACAATAATAAAAGAAAGGGTTTCCCTTTCTTTTATTTATTATCTTCAGTTTCTTGAGTTTTGCAAGCTGTTTTTATACATTTTTGAGTCTTTATATCGTAAGCGTTTTTTGTTCCTGTTACGAAATCGTATGAACCAGCATCAGCCCAAGAACTGAACTTTCCTTTGTATGCTGATATAGACTTTGGTGAAGTAAATACACACATCTTTCCGGTTGGACATGTGGCTGTTAAGAATTCATCGAGAGAAACCACGTGGTGGTTTCTGGTTCCTCCGCAACCTGCCACGTTTCCATCAGAATAAACAATTATTGGAATTGCGTCTGAGGGTATATTGTCTCCTGAATATGCGTGGAAGAATTCCCATTCTCCGCTTGAATTCTTTTTGGCAAAGCCTACATCGTTAATTGCTTGTATGTGTCCATATGGTGTTGAGCCTGGGTTTGAAGAAACTATTGTTCCAGGTTTTAAAACCATTGCTAGTTCTTTTGATGATGAAATATTTTTATATTCGCTAGGAGGTGAAGATGCATGGTCAGATGCTCTTGAGCCTGGTGGAACATAAGATTCAAATTCATCAGGGAACGTTGTCTTTGCGTATGCGGCGTTATCAACGCCGTCACCACCAAGGTATTGAGCTCTCTTAAACATATCACCAAAGAAACCAGATGTGTATGATACACATTGGTGTTTGCAAGAACAACCACCACAACGGGCTGAAATTCTTCCCCATACCCTCGAGGAAATTTGGTTCCCGAGTGGATAAATTTTACATCTAAATCCTTCTAGACATCTAGCTGATAAAATTTCTCCAGAAGAGAAACTGTCTGCGAATGACATTTCAATTGGAACCTTTAGAAGGTCTGCAAAACCACCGTTTCCATTTGAATTCATTTGTTCGATTAACTCAGAATTCATTTCTAGAATATCATTTTTATATCCTTCTAATTTCCCTCCTATTGTGAAATAGAATTTTTTAGTTTCAGTAGTCGAGAAATCTTCTGAAAGCATTCCATCTACTGTATAATCTTCGTTCTGTGGTTCGTACCACAAATGTCCATCTTCGAATAAATCTATTTTTGGTGAGTGTTGCTTTTTTATAGGATTGAGTCCATCTGATTCAATTTCATAAACTTCCATACGTTCATATGTGTAAATTGAGTGCTTGGAAATGAGAGCACTTTTAATTCCGTTTCCTATCCAACCTAAGAAATCGTCGATTTTATTTATAATAGGGACTTTATTTATGAGGTCTCCAACCCAGTGAGCCACCTTCGTGTCTCCAAGCCATGAGAAGAAGTCTGAGATACCTTCTGTAACCATTGAAATAACACCGTTATGAGCTGTATCGATTGGGGCATTACATGTGTCTCCAGCTTCCCACGTTAAACCGTTATTCCAGTTATACTTTGACTTATTTGAATTATATTGAGAAGCCTCTATCTCTGTTAAAATATGTTGACATGTTTCGTATCCATAGTTTATATGGTTGCATTGATAATAATATATAGGTTCCCATCTATAGAACGGGGCGTCATACAATGTTTGCATCTCTGAAACGAGTTCGGATGTTTTTTCTGACATGCATTTGAAGAAATTGTCGAGACCGTGGTCTACTGTAGGTGTGTCAGAATTTCCTCCTGTGAGAAAATTCAAAAATCCTTCGAAAATATTTTGTAAACTACCTAATGCTGCATCAAAACCACAAGATTTTGCTGGGTTATCGACCTTAGACCTATCAATGTTTAATTCATCCATCTGATATTCATTAAAAAGGTATTCTCTATCGGTTTTAAAATTTTTAAATTTTGCTTTTGTTATCATCAATGCATCTACAACATGTGTTTGGAAACCGGAAAAAGTTGCATCAAACATGTAAATCTTTCCATCTACTGATTTTTTCTCTGAGGTGTCGTTTAGAGAAGGTGTGTAAACTGTTTTTTGCTTATTTCTCAATGAATAACTTCCTAAACCATCTGGGTCTGCTGGACATGTTCCGTCGGTGTTGGTTGGAACTGTGTCTTCTCCCAAAAAAGTTGTTCTTGCGCATTCGAATTCGCCGGGGATGTTTTTTGTGCTTTCTGTCCATTTGATTGTTTTTATATCATAATTGATGGTGATGTCTTTTTCTGAAACTTCTGCGGTTGCGGAATAGAACGAACCTGAAGCTTCTTCTAGAAGCGCAAGGAAGTCTATGAAATAGGAAACAGCTGTTTCGTTATCTCCTGGTTCTCTAATTACTGGATATGTATCTCCCATTCCTGTCTGATAAGCAGCTACAACTTCAGCCGCTTGTTCTACGGAGAAAAAGAATCCGTCAGATGCATCCATTAAAATTGAACCACCATTGAAATTTTTGTTTTTGTCCGCGTCCCATTCTTCAGGGGAACTGGCTAAAAGTACTGAATTATCAATACTATCGTACTCTTTTCCGAGCGCGTCATCGTTAATGTTTAGATAAGTCTTTCCTCCTATTTTGTATAAAGACATATTTGTTCCTGGAGGCGATAAATCATATGTTTCGTTAAACCTATCTTGGAAATCTAAAACGAAAGCCGCTGTCTTTGCATATTCCTGAGCAGCAAGGTTTCTCATTAATATAACCAAACCTTTGAATTGGTCTTCTGAGTTGTATTGCAAAAGTTGCTCGGCAAATTCCTCTTTTGACATATTTTGTTTTAAGGGTTTCTGACACACCTCTGGTAAATTAGGGTCGTTAATTTCTCTAAGTGATTCACAAGCTGCTTCTTCGTAGGCTACAAAATCTGTTGTTTGCGCTTGTTGTGTTAAACCTAAGGGGTTTAGTATTGCGAAACCAATTAACATAATTAAAAGAGTGATTAAAACTATTATTCCCACAAAAAAGTGGAAAATCGGATTTAAAAGAAGCATTAACCAAATGCTCTTTTTACCAGCTTCCTTAATTGCTTCGGGATTTTTAGCAGCCTCCAAAACAGCTCCAGCGACATCTCCTGAAGCTGCTTTCATCGCTGTCTTGGCGACTGTTTTAGCGTTCTGAGCCTTTTGAGAGGTGGATTTCTGATTTTGTTCTGACATTAATAAATCCTCCTTTCAAAGTTACTTGTTTTGAAATTTATCTTCAACAATTGAATATCCATTGATATTCTTTGAATCAATTTTAGATTGGTTATAGCCTGGTGTTATAGAATCGGTTTTTTGGAAACTAACTCTTCTTGTTGGTTGATTTGTTGTGTTGTTGTAATATACAGCACCAGTTCCGTTTGACATTGGAACCATGTGTTCGTCTTGTGCTGGTGTTGGAAGCTCTTCTGCCACTGAATGAACATTTCCTACTGCTATAGTCTCACCTGGTGTTGAAGCGTAACCGGCTGTTGTGAAATTAAGGAATCCGGTATCGTCCTGGAAATAAATAACTCCATTACTAGAACCTTGTGAGGATGCTTGGGTTGAAAATTGGATTCCGGAATATTGCCCGGTACTTTCGTTTTTAACGCCTTGATGTGGAGTGCCTGAAGAATCTTTGTATCCCAACGCTTGATAAGTGTTTCCTTCACTGTCAGAAGTGGTAAATTTAAAGGCTTGACCGGATTGTGCATTATCTTGTGAAGGGAGAGAATTGAGATATTTTTGTGACTGAATTGCATGTTTAGAATTTGCGGATATTTCTGGTCTGATACCTTTTCCGGTTGTTGATACATTTCCGTTTTGGTCAATTGAGTATGCAACCGCCTGACCTGTCATCTTATCATGTCCTTCGACAATTGAGTTTCCTGAAGTGTCGACAGAATATGAATCGATGTCTGTATTTGCTAATGCTGCTGCTGAAGCTGCTGCGTCTGGTGTTGCGTTATCTGCTGTCCCTTTTGATATAGCTTTTTGAACAGCTGCTTTTCCTGCCGCTCTTGCTGAATATTGTTTATCAACACCCCAAGGGGATAATTGAGCCCTTAACTGAGAAGCCTCTCTGTTCAATCCTTGGGCTAATCCTGACATTTTTCCATTCCCTTGTGCTATTGCTGCTGTTAGGAATTGGGCTGTATCATTCGATGCTGTTGCTGCTGCTAAACCAGCTGAAACTGGTGCTGCAAGGGCGCTGGCTGTACTCGAAAGAACACCTTTTCCTTGTTCGCGGGCTGCTTTGAAAGCACCTGACATTCCTCCTTTTGAAGCGTAATTGTATCCTGTCATTGCACCGAGTTTTGCTCCGGAAGCTGCGTATGCTGCGAATTGGTCGCCCATACGAGCACCCTCGTTTCCAGTTCGTAATCCAATTTGACCTAAATAACCGTCTATTGAACGTCCGAATTGTGTAACTGCCATTAAAATCATTATTCCAAGCCACATAGAGACATTTGGATTTGTACCTATCTTGAACATTGTATTGACTATAACTAAAGCCCAAAAATGGTAAATCACTACAGCTACCAATTGAGAAATAAAGGTTTTAACGTATAATTTTGGAACATCTTCCCATTTTACATTATTTCCCACGCCAAATGCGAGTGGACCGAAAATCCAAAAAACGGAAAGAATGACAAGACGTTGTACAATATCAACTAAAAATTTGAAAAAATCAGCGGTAATCTTAAAGAACAAAACAATTAATAGCACGCATTGGACAACCATTATGGTTGCACCGCCTGTTAAAATCACTGCAAGACCGTTAACAACGTCTGTTGCTAATGTTTGTCCGTTTCCTAATCCAGCTCCGCCTGACAATGAAGACCATAAAGCCTTGAAAGATTCAGCAAAACCATTAGCCATAACTCTCGCGAAACCGTGTCCTAAACTTGCGCCGATTAACCACGAGTAAAGCTCACCAAATGCTCCCATGATTGATTCTGTTAATGGGAACCACATTGCTGCGAAAAACAGGTGTTTCCCGGTATTCCATGCAACCCTAATGGGTGAAGGGGCATTTTGGTCATCTTCTGCGATGTTCCTGAAAATTTGAATAAAGAAATTTATCATTAGCAAAAATGTAGCTAACGCGAAACAAGATTTACTGAGAGCTATTGCTGAATCTATACCAAAAATGGTATCGATATATGGAGATAAACTTGCGGCGCCATTAGCAAAACTTACGTTACCTACAAAAATCCAAGCGAGTATTACTAAAATTGAAAATAAAAATTTCATTACAAGCATTACTAGCTGTTCAATTATCCAAGTTATCATTTAAAAACCTCCTTTGTTTAAAAGAACAGGCTCACAAATATTGAAAAATGTGAGCCTGTAATGTCTTGCTTATTTTACTAGAGTAAAATGATATGGAAGCGTTAACTGAAATTATATAGTTGGAGCTTTGCCCCAGTTTTCGTCACCAACTAGACCTTTAATTAGTGCGAATATTAAACTAACACACATGCCGACAGCGACTGCTTTGATAACGTTCATTCTCCATCTCTTGTAACGTTGTGCTGCTTGCTCATCGCAGAACATCATAACGATAGATAAAACTACAATAGCAATAGCACCTGCTGCTAAAAGCAATGTGAATAAAGCTGATAGTAGACCACCTGTTGTTTGTGTAATTTGTTGGACTTTGGTCGTGATATCTGTTAAACCCATATTTTTTCCTCCTTTATTTTATAAAAAACGATAATCTAAACCCTATAATCCATATCTAATTAAAAGGTATCTAGATATAATTTTATTATAACAAAAAATATGAAAAAAACAATAGATTTTGTAAAAAATTAAAAATCTTTTCTAATTTTAAAATTTGAAGATACCCAATCATTGATGTCTTCGAGGTTCCATAGAACGATATAGTTGAGGTTATTTTTCTTAGCTGTGTTTCTTTTAGAAACATCTCTTTCTGTCCAAACTTTAATTGCGTTTGCATAATATTTTGACCCTGAATTGGATTTTTCTTTCCATTTTTCTAATTTTATAACATCTTCATTATGAGAAGGATTAAACCATTTGCCTCCGTGAGTCCAATGAAGGTTTAATTCAATGAACAGGTCATTGGAAGGAATATAAAAATCGCACATAAATGGATACCTTGGGTCTTTGTTATAGTTTCTGTAAACTTCGGAGAATTTTTCTACTAAAGTTTTTTCGAATTCATCCTCCGGTCTAGAAGTGTTAAAAGTATTATTCTTTCTCTTTGTTTCTATAACTTTTTGTTTTGGGGTTAGTGATTCTCCTGGAAGTGGATATTCAAGAGACATGGGGAAATTTACGCCATATTTTTTTAGATTTGAAGAAATTAAATTATTCAAAGACTTTTCTTTAAAATTATCCAACATCATCGGTGATGTTACACCGTATTTCTTTACATTTGATTGAAACATCCTGTTTAAAACTTCTTGTGATTGTAGTGGCCATTCTGTACCGAACTTATCAAGATTTGTAGCTTTTGCCTTATCGATATTTTCTTTTAACTTCATTGGATGGTCTACACCATATTTCGATAAATTATTTTCTTTTGTTTTTGCTTGTATAATTGGTGATGAATTTGCATATTTAGTTCCATATCTTTCCAACATGGTGTTTTCTCTTTTTGTTTTTGCACAAATGGGACAACCCTTACCATTTAAATGATTGTCTGGAGTCTGTAAGAACTCCCCGTGACCTTCTTCTTTGCATATAATAACAACGTTTTCTCTAGCGGAAACATAATTCACTTTAGAATAATCATATTTATCTTTATGAACAAGTTTTGCTTCTTCAATAAATTGTTCTGTTGATTTTGTTTTTAATTTAGATAAACGTTCCAATCCGCATTTCAAACAACCTTTTTTAGCTAGGTGGTCATGTGGAGTTTGAAAAAACGGTCCATGTTTAGGACATATGATTTTAACTTTTTCAAGGGCTTTAATATACTCTGTTTCACTGTAATCATATTTATCACCGTGAATAGAAAAAGCTTTATTAATGAAGTCTAATGTTAATAAATCTTTATCGTTCATAATAAATTTTTCCTTTCCAAGTATACATTCCGTCACCATCGTGTCCATCGGGACATCCGAGCATAAACCAATCTTCGATGTCTTGCTCGTTCCACAGGACAACATAGTTGAGATTATTCTTTTTGGCTGTTTTACGCTTTTCTACATCTGAAACAATCCAAGTTTTATACTTTTTATTGTATCCATATTTGTCGGAATTTTCTAACATAGATTTTAAATCTCTATGTGTTTTAGATTTACCATTATACCAACAATCATGGTGTGTATAAAAACCGTTATATTCTATAAACAAATTTCTTGATTTAACATAAAAATCAACCTTCCATGGATAAAGAATATCATCTTTATGATTTACTAAAACATCATCTTTTCCATACTTTTTTACCAGCAACTTATACAATTTTTGTTCTGGTAATGATTTATGTGATTTCCTAATTGATTTTAATGTTGCATTTTCAATTCCACATTTTTGACAACCACAACCAGCAAGGTGATTGGAAGGTTTTTGATTAAAATATAATTTATGTTTATTACAATAAATTTTGACAGGTGTACTTCTATTTACGTAATTAACAGATTTATAATCATATTTATTACCGTGAATTTTTTTAGACTGCTTAATAAACTCTTTTGTTGATTTAGATTGTGAATGTTTTCGTTTTTCTATTCCACAAAGTTTGCAATCGTAACCTGAAAGATGATTAGATGGTGTTTGAAGAAACTCTCCATGTATGGGACAAACTATTTTCACCTTCTTTGTTGTATCTATATATTTCGTTTGTGAATAATCGTATTTTTCACCATGAATATCTTTAGCTTTGAGTATGAATTCTTCTGTTGTAAATTTTTTAGGCATTATCAACACCTTCTTTCCAAGTGTACATGCCATCTCCATCGTGACCGTCTGGGCAGTCGAGAGCTAACCAATCTTCGATATCTTTTTTGTTCCACAGTACGACATAATTTAGATTATTATTTTTAGCTGTGTCTCTTTTTAAAATATCTCTTTCAGTCCAAACCTCAATTGCATTTTTGTAATATTTTGAACCATCCTCGGCTTTTTCTTGCCATATATGCAGAATTTCTTCATCTGCGTTATCGCTTGAAAACCAATGATGTCCGTGGGTCCAATGTGCGTTGAATTCTAAAAACAAGTCTTTTTCTGGAATATAGAAATCGCAAAGAAAGGGGTATCTAGGGTCTTTATTATAGTTTCTATAAACTTCTGAAAACTCACTTCTTAGGGTTTTCTCTAATTCATCTTCAGGCTTAGAGGTGTTAAATGTACCATTAACCCTCCTTGTCTCGAATCCTTTTCGCACTGGTGATTCTTGCCCTGATAACTGCATCGGCCACTCGACTCCGTATTTTTTTAAATTTGTTGTTATTGTTGCGGAAAGTGCTTTTTCTTTGATGGAGTCTAATTTCATTGGGTGTGGTACTCCATAATTTTCTAGAAAAGTTTGTTTCATTTTTTCTTTAATTTTTGGATGCTGGGATGGAAATGGGGTACCGTACTTTTCTGTAATAAGCTCTTTTATGTGGTTTCTGAAATCGGGTAGTAAGAATGGTGATGTGGCTCCATATTTTTCTAAGAACGTATTTTCGATTTTAGTCCTAACTTCTTCTGTTGATATTGGCCATGGTGGTTGGTTGTTTTTTACACGCTTCTCTACTAAATTTTCCTTATAAGAGTTTGATTGAAGAGGATATTCAGTTCCGTATTTCTTTAAACAAGTTTGTTTCATCTTATTTTTGACGAATTCTGTTTTTGCTGGGTTGGTTTCTCCGTAATTTTTTAAAGAAGTTAGGTTAAATTTATCTTTTTGGCATAAACGACAACCAGAATGTCCTTTTAAATGTGCTTTAGGTTCCACCGTAAAGGATACGCTATGTACATTGCAAAAAACCTTAATTTTTTTAAACATATTTGTATAATTCACTTCTGAATAATCATATTTGTCACCGTGGACCTTTTTTGCTCTTTTTACAAATTCTTCAGTTGTTACCGGAAGTGAACCTCCGCATTTCTGACATCCGTGTCCAGCATCTACATGTGCGTGTGGTGTTTGGAAAAACGGTCCGTGTTCTGGACAAAATATTTCTACTTTTGTGCTGTTATTTATATATTCTACTCTAGAATAATCATAAAAAGACCCGTGTACATTACGAGCCTTTTTAATGAACTCTTCTTTCGTGAGTCTCTTTGGCATTAGTCCTCCAATCCTGGAAAACCTGATAATATCGAATTTACGATATCGGTATCAGATTCCAGGAAATTTTCAGGAAGTGAATTGTCAGTTTTATCAACGTTGGTTTTATTGTCAGTTTTTTTATTGCGTTCGTTTTTAGAACTTGTTTGTTGAATTTCTATATTTGACAATTCTTCTCTAATTGTTTTTTCTATAAGTTCTTTTATGTCTTTTTGGTTTTGTTCTTTCAATACAAGTTCTGCAATATACTTTGAAATTTTTCGGCCTCTGGACTTTAGTATTTTATATGCCTCATATTGATTGAAATCATCTTCATTAAATCCAAGAGTTAATCTTAACATTATTTAGAAGCCTTTTTTGCCAGAACGACCTCAACCATTTTTTCGTATCCTTTTGCGTTTGCGGAGATATCATCGACGAAGAATGGCTTTGTGATGTTTTTATCTTCTGAAATAAACTTTTTCAAAAGTTGAGCTCCACCACCCATTAAAACCACCGGGTTTGTAGATAAATCTATGTTGTCTTCGAGGAAGCTATTGACTAAAATTAATGGATATCTAGCTGCTTCTTCTTTGATAACGTTTTTGATATCTTCGGATAGGACATTTGGTCTGTCATATAATACATCCATGATGTGAACATCTTCAACAACTTGTCCATAAGTTTCTAAAACACGAGATTTTACAGCGTTCATAAATTTAATAACGCCATATGGCTTTGAGATAGAATATTCTGTTGAAGCGCCTTTTTTAGTGACTAAAATGCAGTCTACAGTCCATCCACCTATGTCCACGATGAAGATTCTAGAATATTCTTGGAAAATTCCAGTCATGTTTAATGTTACTGCTAAACCTTGGGCACCTACAACAACCTCATTTAAATTAATTTCATAAGGTTTTTTGTTGTATTCAAATTTGATGTTATTTCCGAAAGAATAGAAATAGTTTTTAAACTTATCTAAATTCTTTTTGTTGAGCGCATTCTGCCAGGGAAGGCCAACACCTAGTTCAACATCAACACCGATGGTGTTCTTTACTCCTCTGAATTCTAATTCTTTTGCAATTCCGAAAAGTGTTAAAATAAAACATTCGATTGATGCTGTCTTATCTTTCTTAACATCACTTCTTTTACTTGAAATTGTATAATATTTTCCGTTGAAGTGGATTACTTCATTTGCAAATTCTGGGTAAGCATCGTGTGCTACAGTCCCTGATGGGAATACAGTATTAGCTGTTTTTGTTTGGGCGTTGCCGTTGTCTACTCCTATAATCATAGTAATTTTATTCTCCTTTGTAAATTTGTATATATTAACTAAAACCGTATATTGGTTTTATTAACTGTTTTCTAACTATTCATCTCGAAATAGTTTAGAATTGTTTGAGCTGCCTCTATATCTGGAAGCAATGATTGTCTTTTTTGTTCTGAGAAATTTGCTGTTGTTAAGTAATTTAGATAACCTGGATTACTTTCGTAAATTTCATACATTAACTTTCCTTTGTTTCTTGGGTCTGTTGATTTTTGATAGAAAGCGTTTCTAACTGCCCTTGGGAAGCCGTCGTAATATGATTGAGAATCAGTATTTACAACAACTACATTTTCAACATTTCTTAATAGAATACTTTCTTGAGGTTCCTCTCGATTTGGTCTTGTGATTTTTCTAGGACGACCTCTCTTTGGTTTATTTTCTTCTTCAACAAGTTCTGTAGAGTCTTCATCTGAATCTGTTGATTCTTCAACATCAACATTTGTTTCATCAACCTCTTCTTGAATTTCTTCATTAACATCTTCTTTTGCTTCCATAGTTTCCTTTTTAGCGTTGATTTTAGATGTTGTGTTTGTTTCTTCGGTTTCTGTCTTGATAGATGGAGTTGCTTTGATTAACGCATCAATGGATTTCTTGAATAACTCTTTTCCTTCGATAGTTTCTGGGATTCCTAGAACATCAATGCAATTTAAAATTGCATTATCAGCAAGCTCTTTATATCTTTCAACACTTCCATAATCATTCTTGTTAAAAGGAATTTCAACCTGAGCAAGTTCTATACCTTTGACTAAAACTGTTGCAACAAGTGAATTATAATCTGAATCAATATTATCTTTTGGGTATATCTTTATATTAGCGTCTGGATATAACTCTCTTAATATTGTAATCTTATTTTTAGTAGAATCTAACATCATAGGCCTCCTTAATTACTTATATTTTATCACAAATATACATAAAATGTCAAGGAAATTCGATAATAATACGCATTAAAACTATAATTTTGACGACAAAATGAGCTTTTCCGTTAATCCCGTGTTGCGAATTATGGTATTTTTCTTGTGAATTGATGCGAAAAACGTCTCTTTATCGCCTAAAACAATGACTTTGTTCTTGGCTCTTGTTATTGCTGTATAAAGAATTTGGTTGTTGAGCATTCTTTTGTGTGAAGGAGAACAAACGAAAATTACCGTACTGTATTCTGAACCTTGAGATTTATGCACTGTGTTTGCGTATGCTAGTTCAAAATTTGCAAATTCTGAAAATGGATATGTATATGTTTTATCAAGTTCAAAATCGACGACAAAAGCTGATTGATTAATTTCAGCAATAACGCCAATAGCTCCGTTACAAATATCTAATTTATTATCATTTTGAGTTCGAATAACCAAATCACCAACCTTAAAAATTCCTTTACTGGTTGTGTAAAAAGGTCTGAATTCTGGATTTGCATATGGTTCCAATAGTTGATTTAAATTATTACATCCTAAAATTGATGAAGTGCGATATGGAGAAAGTAAAATCACATTATCGGTTCCATCTTTTTGTGCGTAATTTAAATATAACTCGGAAGCTTTGTTTAGAATGTCATTATCGTTATCAATTTCTAAAAACTCAAATTTTTCATCATAATCTAAGGAATCATTCTCTTCGATTATTCTATTGGCATTGACAACAATGGAAGATGTTTTTCCTTGTCTGTAGATGGTTGTTAATTTTGTTACGGGAACAACACCCGATTCGATAATGTTTTTTAAAATATCACCGCAACCTACAGAAGGTAATTGGTTTGGGTCGCCAAGTAAAACGACTTTGGTGCCACGTTTAATTGATTGGAAGAAAATAGCAGCCAAATCATTATCAAGCATTGATGACTCATCTATTATAATTAAATCATATTTTAAAACAATATTGGATGAGAAAATATTTTCATCTTCCAAAACAGGTTTCATATTCAACGCTCTGTGAATTGTGTATGCTGATAAACCAGTTGTTTCAAACATTCTATTGGCAGCTTTACCCGTTGGAGCGCACAGTAAAACAGAACCTCCGAATTTCTTTTTAAATATTTTTGTTATGCCGACCAAAAGAGATGTTTTTCCACATCCTGCTGGTCCCGTGATAATTGAAAAGGTATTTTTGAAAGCAGTTCTGATTGCCTGAACTTGCTCCGGTGCAAACTTGAAACCGACATCGTCTTCAACCAACCCTATTTCATAATTAATATTAAAATCTAAAGAAGTAGTACCTTTGATTCTCATAATATTATCTGCCACTGATTGTTCATTGTTATATGTAACTGTTTTATATAATAAAAATTTACCGTCATTTTCTTTAAATTTAATGAAGTTGTGATTTAAAGCATATTTTAAAGCGTATGTAAAAGTTTGTCTTTCTTTAACTTGGGTTTTCTTTGTTAGATAATCCAATAATTCATCCGTTTCAACATATGTATTACCTAAATTTTCGAAATGAGTTATTCCTTCAATTATAATCGCTGTTAGATTGTCGTTTGAGTTGATTGGCAAACCTTGGACCTTTGAAATATATCTTGCAACATTAATGGGGATTGCACCATCAAGACCACATCTAACTGGTTCGTTTTTTAAGAAATATAAAGATTTATCTCCGTAAAAATTAAATAATTTAGAAGCGTATGAAACAGGTATGGAAAATTCTGTAAGAAAATTACCTAAATCTTTTAAAATTTTGGAAGACTGTAAAAATTCAATCACATCCATAACTTTTATTGAATCTATTTTATCTATTGATAATAAATCTTCCGTTTCAAAAATAACTTTATTAATTGTTTCTGAACCAAACTCTTTTATAATTCTGGAAATATCCCTTGTTGAAAATTCAAAAGGGGGTGAAGAAAGAAATAATTTTATAGATTTTTTAAAATCGGTAATATCTGGAATGGAACTTAAAAAAGAAGATTTAAAAGAAATAGAATCATCGAATTCTTCTATATCAGACAAAACGTAAGAAATTCCAGGAAAACAATGTTCTAAATTTCCTTCTGCAATATAAGAGTTTCCCGTATTGTATTCTTTGAAAAGTATTTTACAAGAATTTGTATAAGGTGATTTATATATTACTTTTTTTATAAAACCGTATATATTTGTCATACTAAAATATTAACATATTTTAAATAAAAAGTCAAGAAAAAAGAAAAGAACAAGCTTAAGCTTGTTCTTCTTTTCTAGAAGCTAGAATTACACCAGCTGCTAGAGCTAGTGCGATACTTCCTGTAAACACACCCGTATAAAGAAGTGTGTTTGTTTCATCTCCTGTGTTTGGCACGCCTAGTTTTGCTGGTTTTGCTGACGTGTTAACAACTTCCCTTCTAGACTCAATTCCTGTTGGAGGAATTGGGTGTCTAGGTGTATCTCCTGTTGAAGGCACAGAAGGTACAGGGGTTGGAGTTGGAGTAGGAATTGGAGTAGGTTTTGGTTCTGGTGTAGGTGTTGGGATTGGAGTTGGCTCTGGTTCAGGTTCCACCACTTCTGGTTTTGCCGGAACCACTGTCGAAGATTTTTTCATACCTTCAGGCTTGATGCCTAAAGATTTAACTAAATCTTCATCTGCCTTAGATTGTCTTGCAGCTTCTTCTGCTTGTCTTGCAGCTTCAGCTTGTCTTGCGGCTTCTTCTGCTTGTCTTGCAGCTTCAGCTTGTCTTGCAGCTTCTTCTGCTTGTCTTGCAGCTTCTGCTTGTCTTGCAGCTTCTTCTGCTTGTCTTGCAGCTTCAGCTTGTCTTGCTTCTTCTTCTGCTTGAGCTTGAGCACTTTCGTTTGTGTCGACAACGATAGTAACTCCCTCTTCTCCGTCGAATGCTAGAACAGAAGTTGTAGAAACAACCGCTGTAATTGCAAGTGCAAATAATGCACATGCCAATGTCAATAAAAATTTTTTCATAATTTTGTGGGTGTACTCATCTTTTTGTTTTCCACCCTCCCCTTTCTATACTGCTACATACGCATCATTCGTTTTGAATGGTTTTCTTATACTTAAAAGTAAGTATATAACAGATAATTATATTATATCATAAAAAACGTTAAAAAGTAATTGTTTTATAAAAAAACACCCTAAACAGAATGTTTTAAAAGAAAATTTCTTTTGTAAAAAGTAATTTCCCGCTATATGGTGCGAAGTATAGTCGATAAAAATGGTTCGGTTTGATATCCATTCTCTTTGGTGTTTTTACTGTAATTTGTTCTGTGAATTCTTCATTTTCTATAATTTTTACTACCGTGTCGTAAGACCTAAAAGGTGATAAAAAAGAAACATATGAAGAAAGTGAAGAATCGACAACAAAAACATCAATTTTTGAGAAGGCGTTATTATTTATGCAAGAATTTAAAAATAAATAATAAATTAATGCTATAACAATAAATAAAACTAAGAAAAATATCGGAAAAAATAAACTTATATTGTATGTGAAAAAAGATAAAATAGAAAAAAATAATAATATAGGGATTATTCTTGTAAAATAATGTGATATCAATTGATTTCTTATTTCTGAAAAGTTTAAAGGTTCAATTATTTCACGTGATTTTAAATAATTCTCTTTTTGAATCTTTTGTTGCTCCAATGATTCTGAAAGATTTTCTAAATCTAAATTAATCATAACTAGAACTCCGGTTGTGTTAAAATATTTGAAACGTAAATAATAACAAAAATTAAAACTGATATTATTGCAAGAGCTATTAGAACTTTTTTGAAAGTTCCTTTATTGGTTGATTGGTTCTGGAGTTCTTTATAATCTATTGGAAGGACATCTTCATAATATAAATCATAATCTGAATCTTCATCTGCAACGTAAGTTGGGTCGTGTTCTAGAATGAAGTATGAATTCTTTTGTTCTACGACTTTTTTACGTTTTGTTGATGATTGCGCTGATTTTCTACCTGCATTCATCATATCGTTTGCCTGTTGCGCGATATTGTCTCTTTCTTGTTTTTTATTTGCAATTGCGTCTATTGTAGACATCTCTGTATTTTGTTCTGTTTGATTTATACCTACGGTATTCAATAAACTATCCAATCCTGAAAGACCATTTTGTTGAAGAGCTTGTGCTTGATAAGGTTGAGATTGATTTAAAGATTGAAAAATATCAAAATCAGAAGGATTTGTTTGCTGTACTTCTGGTATGGAATTTACTTCTATTGAATTTTCGTTTTGTTCTGACTCTATTTGAGGTTCGTTTACTAATGTTGATTGCTCTAAGGTTTTCGGTTTATCTGAAATTATTGGCGGCTCTACCGCTTTTGGTGTTTCTAGAATGTCAAAATCAAAATTCATAAATGAATTTTCTTTTTCCATTACTTGTGGGGTTGGCTCTATTTTTTCGTTTGGATTTTTATTTGAAGCTGGCAGTTCATTGATTGTAGCGTCAAATGAAAAATCTAGAAAATTGTCAAAATTTGTATTCTTGTTTGTCATAAATATATTATAGTATGAAATTATAAAAAAGTAAAGTAAAAAACCGAGAAATTTATCTCGGTTGATTATTGATTGTCTGTTGTCTATTTGCTTGATAGTCTGCTATCAATTTATTGACTAGACTTGGCATGTAGGCTTCTATTGCCTTTTCGCCGTAAATAAACAACTCTTTACATTGGTCAATATTCATCATAGCATCTATCTTTTTGTCTGGAGCACCATCTGGCATTATAAGTCCTGTTTGATTTAATTTTCCTGGACCTGTTTGTGCATTAAAGAATAAGTTTTTATTTTGGGACATTGAAACATTTAAAATTCTAGCTTCGGGCTTTCCATCTTGTCTGTTTGATGAAGTAGAGCCTCCTCTTGCTATAACTTTTCCTGTTGATGAGTTTGCTAAATCGTTAAAAAACTTACCACTTTTCACATCCTGAGCAATTAACAAAAACTTGGAAAAATCCATGTAAATGTCAATGAATTGTGAATTTTGTCCATACGTCGCAAATCTTAATTTTACCTGTTCGATTGGAAATGCATCAACTAAAAGGTCTACTACAGAATTTTTAGAAGATACGCTGATTAATTTAGATAAATCGTAAACTGTTTTTCTTCGCATAAATTTATACCTCTTTTATATACCTACAGTATAACAGAAAACAATAATCATGTCAAGAAAATTAGAACTATGGATTTATGGCGTTAATAAGGGATTTTAATGCTTTTTCTTGAATTTTAGAACCTATAACAGAAACTATAAACTCTCCGTCGCTGCTGTTGATAATCTTGTAAAGAATTAGCGATGGTTCTCTTGAGGTGTTTTTTAAAGAAGGACTTAGTGATGAAAGGGATGGTTCGACTGTTATTGTATTGAAGAAATCGCCTTTAAATGAAGTGTAAATACCTGAATTACATATGTAATTTGGGTTATCATAAAACATTCCAATAACTTGTGTTTCTATATTTTCGTCGGGGGTGAAATGTTGTATTTTTAATGCGGTCCCGAGTAGTTTGGAGTGTGAATCTTCATTGATTAAGTAGTTTGAGAAATCTTTAGTTTTTTCTTTCCAGTGTGGTAATTTTAAATTTATTCCCAAAAAATCACTTTCCTTAAAAGAAATAGGTACACTTTCGAAATCTGGGTCGAAAAATGCATAATTATCTATAATACCTGAAAAAATATTGTCATTTAAAGAGGTTTTTGTTGTAGGAGATAAAACTGTAATGACATACTCTGAGGAAAGGTGTGGAATCATTAATATGTTTACATAGGCTTTGCCTGTTCCTTTCGAATTAATCTCTGTGAGTTTAACTGTTCCGGTTGCGATTTCGCCTACTAAATGTTTTCTTTTTTCGAACAATCCTTCTTGAGACGGCTGTTCAAAGTGCTCGATGTAGCTTTCTGTAATACCGAAATCATGTTCTAGAGAAACATATACATCTTCTTCAGAAAAAATCTGGGACTTATCCAATAATGAGGTTAATCCTGAATTGTTTTTAACATCATATACTCCTCCTGAGTTGTGGTGGAACCTATATGATGATATCCAGTATGGTTCTGCATTTTCATAGATTCCGGATATACTTTGTGGCTTAATCATTGTATTTGGGACTTCCATTACACCGATTTCTAGATGTTCCAATTCTTCGTGTCCGTCATAGTTAAAATAGATTGTTCCGCCGAAATCTTCTGTAGTGGTGTTGTATCCCAATGGTATTGGAAGCGTTATTCCGAAATTGTTTAACTCTAACAATTCGAAATTAATATCGTTGTATATTAAAATGTTTTCGTTTGACACATTGAAATCATCGAATTCTGTTTCTGACTCTTGTATCTTGATTTCAGCCTTTGGTGATTGTGTATCTTCTTTACAACCTGTTAAAATTAATAAAAAAGTAAATAATATAAGTATTTTTTTCATAACTCTATTATATATTCTAATGTATAAAAAATCAATAAAAAAGAGGACTTATAGTCCTCTTTTTTTCTGTGAATAATATCACTTTTTAATTTCCAGATGTTAGTTGATTGTAAAATTCGTAACTTCTTGCTGTTCTTTCTACTGCCCAGTAATAACCCTCTTTAGTTCTGATGATAGCAATATCGTAGAAATCTACTGTTTTTTCTGTTCTATTGCTTAGATGGCCTGGTGAGTTGTTCCACATATTTGCTATTTTAGCGGCAATTTCTTCATCTGATAAATGAGATTTGGCATTTGAAATTAAGATGTTTTCACCGCCATAATTATATAAAGTTTTTAATCCCTTGGTTCCATATTCATCATCTTTTAGATTAGCATGTTCGAATAATCCTACAGTTGTCATAACTTCTGCCCAGTTTGAAGCTCCAAGGTCTGTTCTTTGAAGTTCTGTTAATCCTGCTGCTTTTCTTTGTTCGTTTAATAATTCGAATACCTTATTTTCTATAACAGATGTGTCTTTTGATGTGTCAACGCCTCCTGCATATTGTTCGTAAAAATCTGCTTTAGAGATGTCTTTGCCTTTATTTGCTGGAGAACTATGCGAGTAAGCTTCTTCCTTTGAAAGGTTGGAATCTGAATATTTAGATGTATTTTCATTTGTGTTTAAAGTAGGTCTGTTTTCAGCTTCAGCTTTTGCCTTTGCTTCAGCCTCAGCTTTTGCCTTTGCTTCAGCCTCAGCTTTTGCCTTTGCTTCAGCCTCAGCTTTTGCCTTTGCTTCAGCCTCAGCTTTTGCCTTTGCTTCAGCCTCAGCTTTTGCTCTTGCTTCAGCTTCAGCTTTTGCTCTTGCTTCTGCTTCTGCCTTTGCTCTTGCTTCAGCTTCAGCTTGTCTTGCAGCTTCTTCAGCTTGTCTTGCAGCTTCTTCAGCTTGTCTTGCAGCTTCTTCAGCTTGTCTTGCAGCTTCAGCTTCTGCTTTTGCTCTTGCTTCAGCTTCTTCTGCGGAAGAACCAGGTGTGACGACAATAGTAACACCTTCTTCACCGTCAAAAGTATGTGGTACATGATTTAAATTTGGAACCATTGTAATTCCGAGCATAAGCACTAAACTGAGAATTAATGCTGTTAGTTTGTTTGTCTTTTTCATATTTTTTACCTCTTTTCTTAAAATGTGTAAAATAGACTAACTACTCTTTTACACTATAACAATATCATAAAAATTCAAATTTGTCAAATTTTTTAGAAGAAAATTGGTAAAAAAGTGACTTTTTTGCCACTTTTTTAATGGAAATAGACTAAAATTGTATTATTTCACTCCTGAAACAGGCACTTTCGATACTAAATACTTAGAATTCTCTAACTTATTCGAGAATGATTTTACGAACGCTCCTTTAGCTCTTAGAACATACATTCCGTCTGAAGAGCTTGTTTGACGTTCTGAAATTAATGATAAAGAGAATGAAATTTTCTTATCTTGGGTTGATGTGATTGTGAAAATATCGTCGTTTGAATTGGAGAAATACATTTTAATTAATTTTTGTTTCTTGTTAAAACCATTTTTTAAAACTTTTCTCATTGTGTCTGTTTTGTAAGAAGATGATGTAATTTTTGCCACCTTTCCATTTTCGAAACAGAATACAAACCAACCCTCTTCTAAAGGGTTGATGAAGATAATGTCTTCTCCTGGTTCTAGGTCTACCATCGATAACAACAACTCTCCAGTGTCTTGATTCTTCTGGTTCTTAACTTTAGAGCCGTAAAGTTTGTGTACTCTACCCGTGTTTGAGAAAAGGAGAATTTCTGAATTTTCATCTCCGTCAAAAGAAAACCTTTCAGAGTCTCCTGATTTAAATTTTACGGATGAATCTTTATAAATATCAAGAGGAATCTTCTTAATATATCCATCATTTGTGTATATATATTTAGATTGGAAATTTTCTTTAACATCAAATTCTTTAGATGAAGTCTCAGTAAAATTGTAAACTATTTCTGTCTTACGTGGATTTCCGTATTTCTTTGAAATTTCTTTTAATTGTTTGATTATAATTTTATCTATGCCTGATTTTATATCGGTCTTTAATTGTTTGATTTCTTCTTTTAAATCTTTTATGTTTTTTGTTTTGTTTAAAATATAGTCTTTATTAAGGTTTCTGAGTTTAATGTCCGCTACATATTCAGCTTGAATTTTGTCAATTTTAAAACCTTTGACAAGACCTGAAATTACTTCTTCGTCATTTTTTGATTTTCTTATGATTTTAATACATTTATCAATATCTAAGAGTATTTTTTCTAATGCTTGTAATAGATGGAGATTGTCTTCTTTTGATTTTAAGTCATATTGCAACTCTTTCTCAACATCCAGTCTTCTGTTTGCTATCCAGGCATCTAATATTTGATAAACACCAACAGAACGAGGTGAATTATCTATTAAAACGTTAAAATTACAACTATAAGTTGATTGAAGTGGTGTTAATGCAAAAAGTTTAGTCATCAAATTGTGTGGGTCAACATCTTTTTTATAATCAATTGTGATTTCCATACCATTTAAACCTGTAGTATTATTGATATCTGAAATTTCACGAATCTTACCTAATTTACAAAATTTTGCCACGGAATCAACTATTGGTTCAACTCCGGTGGAAAATGGGATTCCTGTTATTCGGATAATTCTCTTTTTCTCATCAACAGTATATTTTGCACGCAACTTGATTGAACCTTGTCCCGTTTCGTAAATGGTGTTCATCACATCTTTTTCATATAAAATCTCTTCACCGGTTGTGAAATCTGGAGCAGGCATGATGTCTATAATTTTTTTACGGGGATGTTTAATTCTTTCGATGGTTGCATCACAAAGCTCGATTAGATTAAATCCTGGAATTTTAGAGGCTAGACCGACAGCTATACCTTCTATGGAACCTGCCAAAATATTTGGAAACGTACATGGCATGTAGATTGGCTCGACGGTTGTGTTATCGTAATTTGGAATCATTATTTCTGGTATCTTTTTCAAAGAATTTGTAAACTCTTGCGATATTGGTGATAATCTTGCCTCTGTATTATGCGAAAAAACACCATTTGAAGCAAAACAATGTTGTTTATCAACAATTCTTAAACTGTATACTGTTTCAGGTTCTAATTTTTCAATTTTCATGACAGATGAAAAATCTGGTGTATTTGTAATTTGTGTAAATTTTTTAACCTTCTTTAAAACTAAAACCTTATCATCTGTGTTAAATAATGAATTAAATTTTATAACATAATTATTTGGTATAACAATTCCCTTCTTTACCAGAATTGAATTAATACCAAAATTAGAGGCCAAAACCAGTTGAACATATTTCGAAAATTTATCATCAAGTTCTATTTGTAATCCTGATTGTCTTTTTTTCTTTAATTTCAACCAATAGGAATTTGTGTATTTTAATAACATATTGAAAAATACTTTAAAGTAATTTTCTGAACCAGATAAAAAACCTGATTCAACGCTAATTTTTGAATAGTCTCTCCTGTCGATTTTAAGGTCTTTTAAGGATTGTAAGATAGCTTCTTTTTTGGAATCTGGTAAATTTTTAACAGAAAAAGCTGCTGCAAAAGCGATTGCTTCTTTGAAATCGTTGTTTTTTCCAAAACAAGTTTGATAACCTAAATCTAATAAAACCTTATCACTCACTTTAATTTTTTCTAAGGTTGTCCATTGTAAATTGTTCTTATCACCGTCTACAGATGTTAAAACAGGGTGATTATATGAACCTGATAATGTCATTCCGTTTCTTAGCGTAATTTTTATAATATTATGTTTTCCGGAATTGAAAAACTTATCTGCTTTTGTTAAATAATTAACTGATTTTACAGTTAAATCTATTGTTTCTTCAGAATCGGTTCTTGAAATATTTTTAATGAATTTAAAACCATTTTCCGTAGGAATTAATGTGTCACCTGTCACACAGTATCTGGCAGCTGCTGGGTCTTCTGCGGTTAAATAATGTTTTCCGAAATTACCTTTTCCGTCAATTAAAGGTGTTAAGAGGGTTTCGTTTTCACTGGCCATACGGACCATTGCGTCATAGATTGAGCTGTCGCCGTGAGGGTGATATCTACCCATAACTGTACCAACTGTATTTAAAGACTTTTTGCGGGATGAAGATGAAACTGTGCCCTCTTTGTCCATCGCATACAAAATTCTTCTCTGAACAGGTTTTAAACCATCACGAACATCAGGGATTGCTCTGTCCAAAATTACTGACATGGAGTATTTCATCATATCATTTTCTATAATGTTTTCTAAATTTTCGTTTTGTATTTGTTCTTTGATAACTTGTGTTTGTTCTACTTTTTTCTTCTTTGGCATACAAATCATTCCTCCTAGTTTCTTGCTTCATCTATGAATCGATAGCTATTCTCTTCAATAAATTTTCTTCTTGGTGGTACTTCTTTATCCATAAATAATTCTAACATCGCCGCCGCTTTTTTAGCGTCTGATATTGTTACTCTTATTAGTTTTCTTGTTTCTTTATTCATTGCGACATCATGCATCACATCAGAACTCATTTCACCTAAACCTTTGTTTCTTTGAACTTTTAATTTATCACCATATTTATTTAACATAGATGTGAGTTCTTTATCTGAATAAGCATACTCAAAAATCTCTTTGCCTTTTTCTTTTCTGTATGTTTCGTACAATGGCATTTTTACGATGTAAACATATCCTTGTTTAATTAATTCTGGACAAAGTCTGTGTAAAAGTGTTATGAGGAGACAGTTGATGTGTGCACCGTCATCATCAGCATCACTTGCTAATAAAATTTTACCATACTGCAATTTTGAAATGTCAAAGTTTCCTGCTTTATTTTTACCTTTGACTTCTAAGTTCATTCCACATCCTAAAATTTTAATAATATTTGTAACAATTTCGGATTTTAAAATTTCATTTGGAGATGCCTTGAGACAATTTAAGAATTTACCACGCAATGGATATATGGCTTGGAATTCTGGGAAACGTGCTGTCAAAAGACTGCCCTTTGCTGATTTACCTTCTGCAAAGAAGATTTCTCTCTCGTCTGTATTTTTACTTCTGCAATCGGTGAAATCTGGGATTCTGTCTAGAAGGTTTGATTTTGCTGTTCTTTTTTGTTTATTAAGTTTTCTTTGCGTTTCGGCCTCGTATCTAGACCTTGAGTTGATTAAAATTTGATTTGCTATTTTATCCATTTCTTCTGGTGCTGATATGGATAGTTTTTCAAATTGTTCCTTTATAAAATCTGCCATGAAATCACGGACATATTTGTTTGAAATTGCAAACTTAGTTTGTCCTTCAAAGGCGATTGTTTTAGCTGGGGTTTGGAAACATGAACTAATAAAAACTAAAGACTCAGCGATGTCTTCAAAAGAAATCGGTTGGTCTGTCTTTGTGTATTTTCCGGTTTTTTTAATATATTTATCAATTGCCTCAACAGAAGCCTGTTCTAGAGCTTTTTGAGGACTGCCTCCATAAATTAAATCTGATGAGTTGTGGAAAAACTGACGGTGTTGAACTTTATTAGAAAAAGCCAACGCGATGTTAACATTTAATTTATATTCAGGTTTGTCTGCTCTATCTTTTCCTGAAGTGTTGGTTGTCCATAATAAAGGTTCGATAAAATAATTTTCACCGACCAATTCTTTTACTCTGCCTAAAATACCCTCTGGGTAAATAACGCTGTATTGCTCGTCGAGGGTTGGTGATTCGTAAATTAACTTAACACCACCATTTACTATTGCTTGTGCATTTAGATAATTGATAATTTCTTCGTCGTCAATGTCAATTTCATCGAAGATTTCTAAATCTGGCAACCAATGAACAAAAGTTCCGTTTTTCTTGGATTTTGTTTTCTTCTTATTTAAATCTGTAGCACGGTTTCCTGATTTGTATTTAATATTATATTCATAACCATCTCTTATGGATGTGACTTCAAAATGACTGGAAGAATATTGTGTAACTGTAAGGCCTACACCGTTAAGACCTTGGGAGTTTTCGTAAAACGATACATCTCCTTCGTCATATTTTCCGGATGCGAACAATGTTTCAAGAACAAGAACATAATTCCATTCTTTAGATTTTTTATTATAATCCAAAGGTAATCCACGTCCAAAATCTTGTACTGAATATGAACCATCTTCATATTTTTTTACAATTATTTCTGTACCATATCCGGCTTTAAACTCATCAATTGAATTGGCAATTATTTCATTTAAAAGATGGAAACAACCTTGCTTATCTGATGTTCCTGTCCATGTTGAAATATGATTTCTAACCTTTTCTCTCTCTTCGTGTTTTATTATTGAATCATTTCCGTATTCTTTTTTAGTCTTTGCCATTTAAATACTCCTTCTTTTTCCTGTACCATGATTTAGTGTTTAACCAATCGTCTCTTTCTTGTTTATCTTTTATCCAAGAATATTCATATTTATAATCTTTACCATCTGGTAAATCTAATTCGAACCATTTATCTATATCGTGATTATCCCAAAGAACTACATAATTGAGATTGTTCTTTTTTGCTGTTTTGCGCTTGATGACATCTCTTGTATGCCATGCTGCAGCTTCGTGTGAAGACAAGAATGAAATATCTTCGATTTGTTTTAAATCGTACTCGTCTCCGGTGTACCACCTGGAATTGTGTGTCCAAAAGCCATTGAACTCAAGGAATAAATCTTTATCTGGTATGTAGAAGTCTACCTGGAATGGGTATCTATTATCATCTTTATACTGTTGTTTAAAGTTGATATTTCTATCTTCTAGATATTTTGCAATTCTAACTTCAGATGAAGAAATAAGACCAGCACACTTTGGACATCCACACCTGTGTAGTATGTGAACCACAGGTGTTTGAAGAAATTCTCCATGAATAGGGCATATAATTTTAACCTTTTTGTGCATGTTTACATATTCAACTTGAGAATAACCGTATTTTCCAAAATGAATTTCAAGACCTCTTCTACAAAATTCATCGTATCCAAGTGATGCCTGCGTTGATTGTTTATTCTTTGAACAAGTTGGGCATATTTGTCCTTCGAATATTTTTTGTGGGGTTTTATAGAACACTCCATGTTGTGGACACACCAATTTAACCTTTGTGTGATTGTTTACATAAACAGCTTCTGAACAGTCGTATTTATCTTTATATATTTTTGAAAGTCTTTTGTCAAATTCTTCTTGAGAAAGTTTTTGTTTTTCCTTCATGGATTCGTATCCGCATTTTTGACAACCAGACTTCAAGTGTTCTCTAACAATCTGTTTAAACATTCCATGTATCGGGCAAATAATTGATACCTTGTCTGTAACAGATGAGAAATCGACGAGTGAATAATCGTACTTATCTCCATGTTTTTGTTGAGCTTTTACAATAAACTCTTCCAAAGATAATTTTCTGTTCATATAAAATATTCTAACATAAAACTTAAAAAATGTCAAAAAACAAGGTTATTTTTTCTTTTTAACCTTGCTTTTAGATGATTTATTGGTGTTGATTGGTCTAATTTTTGAAATAACAGGGAGAATTGTTCCCTTTGCTGTTAACTTAGTTGAATCGGCATATCTTGACTTTGAAGCTTTAGAAGGAATTCTTGGTTTATATTCTCTTTCCTTCTTTTTCCAAAGAACCTCCATTGATTTTGATGTTCTTTTGGAACTTTCTTCCTCTATTGTTTTTAATACCGAATCATTAATTATCCCATAATCAGATGCTATTCTCATAAACATCTGGAGTCTAGGAGGTTCTCTCAATTTCTTAATCGCTCTTTGATAAATTTGTTGTACCCTCTGATGTGAAATTCCAAGTTCATCTGAAAGTGAAACGAAATTCTTTTGTTCTATATCATCTCCTATGCCAAAATAAGACCTGATTATATAACTTTCCTTTGGGGAGAGGGTATCGAATACATCTACAACCTCTTCATGCATTAAATTACTTCTGGCGTAATCCTCGGGTGTTATATAATCGTCTGAAATCATGTCTAATAAAGTTTTTCCGTCCTCATCTGTTTTTAAAGGGGTGTCTAAAGATACTAAATCTCTATTTTTTAGAATATCCAACATATCTTCAGTTAACCCTTCTTCACCCTTTGATTGTAAAGTTTTCTTAATTTCTAATGTTTTGTTTAGAGGAACATAAATTGTAGAAGAATGTGTATCAATAAAACGTTGAACGTATAAACGAATCCACTGTGTAGCATATGTGCTAAGTCGTGTTCCTTTTGAAGTGTCAAATTTCTTTAAAGCATTAATGAAACCCATTAGCCCTTCTGAAAGACAATCTTCAATCATGGCTGAACTTGGTTTAAACTTGATAACTATACTTTTAATAAGAGCTATGTGATTTTCTAAAAGTATGGCAAAAGCTTCCTCATCGTTTGGGTTGTTCTGATAACGTCTGATGAGTTCATGTTCTTCTTCTAATGGCAGTTTTTCTCCATTCCAACGTAATGCTTGCAATGATGTTGATGACATTAAAAGTCCTCCTTGTTAATTAAATTCTTATCCTCTTCTGAAACATTAAAAATATCAAAACAAACTTGTCTAAACTCTGGGACTATCTCCCTGTCGATTGGGAAAAACCATGATGTTGGGTTTTTGCTCCAATCTATATCGTTATATGCTGTTACAAATGCGTTTTGATATGATTTTGAAAGGTCAAAAGTGAATGATGAGAGTTTTTCTTTTACTATATCTTCGTTAATTTTAAGGTTTCCACCCCAAAATAAATCAATTAATCGTCTATCGACTATATTATAATTTCTATATTTTTTAATAAAAGGTGATTTAGATTTTGCCATAATAACTCCTTAATCATTAAAATTATAGCAAAAAAGAATTGGCGTGTCAAGTGTTTTTTTGAAAAAATTTTAACCCATGTCGTAAACACCTTCATTTAACTCGTCTATAAATATAGAAGGGTTAAGAGGTTCTCCGTCTACATCATTCTCGTAGTAACAAATCATCAAGTCGTTCATGGCTCTTGTGCATCCTACGTAAAATAATTTTCTTTCATTGATGACTTCTTCATCGGTTAATGATTGTGGAAGAATTCCGTTGTTTAAACCAAGAATGTAAACATGTGGGAATTCTAAACCCTTACTCTTGTGAAGAGTCATAATTTTAACTGAAGGTGTAAAACGTGTTGAAACTTCCTCATCATCGTTAATGGTGTAGTAATTTGAAAATTCATTGAAATCATCGAAATTCTTTGATTGTTTAATAATACGTTCTATATCTTCAAATATTTGTTCGTGATTTGTTCTATTCTTTATTATATTGTCTTTATAGAATGTTTCGTAAAAGAGTTCTATATTTTTAGAAATTGAATTATCTTTGGTGAAAAACAAAGAAATAATTAATCTGAATATATCAGCAACTTTTACATTATTTTTATAATCAAACTTAGAAAAGTTAAAATTAATCTTTTTGAGATAATCTATTAAATCTTGTTGTTGTGATTTAATGATTCCAAAGTTTGATAATACAGGTTGAATTGTGTCTTTATTTGGGTCGTCTATAAAAGCAAGCAATGATTTAATATCTTTAAAATGTTTTGTAGATGTTAATGATTTTGTTTTATCAATAACTGCCGGAATTCCCATTTTATCAAAAATTTGTTTAGCGTCACTGCAGTCTGCATTAAAACGTAATAATACTGCTACATTTTGTAATTCAGATGAATAGTTGGAAACAATATCGTTAGCTGTTGTTTCATATGCGTCTGTTGGGTCTGCTGCAGAGAAAATAATTGGTTTAAAACCGCCCTCTGATTCAGCTATTAATTTAACCTCTTCCTTAGGTCTATTGTTATTAATACTATCCTCTGCCAAATCTAAAATTTCTTGGGTTGAACGGAAGTTTGTAGTTAAATGGAAAACTTTGGCATTTGGGTAATCTTGTTCAAACGAGTCGATGAATTTATCATCCGAGCCCCTCCATTCGTATATGCATTGATTGCTATCTCCGATTACAAAGAGACTGTTATTTCCGTTTAATTTCTTAATTATTTCATTTTGAATGAAGTTTATATCCTGGAACTCATCAATAATTATATGTTTATATTGTTTATTGATTTGTCTTCTAATTCTATTGTCGTTTAATAAATCATAAGTATTTAATAATAAATCATCAAAATCAACAAAACTGTTATTTTGCTTTTGGATAATATATTCTTTAAATATTAATTTGATTACATCAATGACATCGGGTTTTGTTATTTTGTAGAATTTCTTAGCATATTCTTCAAACTTCATATTGTGGTTCAAGCTTCCTGAATACATTTCGAGCAGTACGTTGTATTTAGGTACAGCTCTTACTTTATTTGATGATAGAACCCTTTTTCTAGATAATTCCATTAGAGACTTTTTATCTTGTTGATTTAAGATTTTAAATTTTTTAGACAATCCTAGTTCTTTATGGTATTTTTGTGTTAATTTAGAACCGAAACTGTGGAAAGTTTCACTTGTGAAATTTTGGTCTGGTAGAAGATAAGAGACACGCTTTGTCATTTCTTTAGCTGCCTTATTACTAAATGTTAACATTAAAATTTCACTTGGTTTTACGTCATATTTATCGACTAGTTGTTTGACTCTAAAAGAGAGGCAATTGGTCTTGCCTGAGCCCGCTACGGCCACTGTTTTTAAGTTTCCGATTGGTGCTGTTACTATTTGTTTTTGCTCTTGAGTTAAATCTTTAAATTCCATAAAATCACTCCTTCCATGTGTACATGCCGTCGCCGTCGTGTCCATCAGGACATCCGAGAGCAAACCAATCTTCAATGTCTTGCTCATTCCAAAGAACGACATAGTTTAGATTGTTTTTCTTTGCTGTTTTTCTTTTTAGAACATCTTTTTCTGACCAAACCTTTTTGAGTGATGAATAATAAACTTTATAATCTGGTTTTGACTCAATTCTTTTAATTTCTTCTTGATGTGACTTTTTACGTGGATTAAACCATCCGAATTTTGGATTATGAGTAAAATGAGCATTTAATTCTACAAATAAATCACGTTCTGGTATATAAAAATCGCATAAAAATGGATATCTTGGGTCTTTGTTATAATTTCTTTCTACCGAAATGAATGGGATGTTTAGTTTTTCTGCAAGAAACTCTTCTGATGATGAAGTATTTAGAGAACCATTTTTCTTTTTTGTTTCAAAACCTAATAAGTTTCCACATACAGGGCATCCACATCCTCTTAGATGGTCATTTGGTCTTTGCAAAAACGACCCGTGCTCCGAACCGTCTGGATACTTCTTGTGACATATAATTTCTGTAGGTGTGTGGGTGTTAATATAAATGGAGTTAGAATAATCGTATGTGTTGTTGTGAATGGAGTTTGCTTGTGTAATGAAATCGACGAGGGATTTTCTAATGTTATCGAAATTTTTTTCCTTACCACATATAGGACATCCTTGACCTCTTAAATGGTTTCTGGCAATTTGATAGAACTCTCCATGCTCTGTTCCGTCTTCGTTGAGTTTATGACAAATAATTTTAATTTTTTTGTGTTTTGATAAATATTTTGATTCGGAATAATCGTAATTTTCTTCTAGATGAACAGCCATTGCTTGTTTTATGAATTCATCGGTTCCTATAGACTGTGCTAAAGCCATTCTCTCTTTACCGCATTTAGGACAACAATGTCCTCTGAATAAGTTTTTTGGTTTTTTAAAAAATGTGCCATGTTTTTTGCAAAACACTTCTACATCTGTTGTTTGGTTAATGTAAACTGATTTAGAAAAATCGTATTCATCACCGAAAATTTTCGACATTCGTTCATTAAAAACTTTTTGATTGATTTTCATACTATCTTCTCAAACTACTACCCTTCATCCACACTTTTGCACCGTTCGCCAGGGCGATTTCGCACCAATGATTTTGTGAAATTCCTGTTATATGAACGCTTTCATTAGAAGCAAGCCATTCAAGTTGATTACTACCTATATTTGAATAGATATAATCTGTTGATGTTACATATCCCATGAAGTCTACATTCTTAACACCTTGTCCATCTACATTTCTGTCTGGTGAACCTCCTGGATAACAAATACCTGAACAAGTATTTTGTTGTGAAGGAGTTGTTGGTTGCGATGGTGTAGTTGGCTGACTTGGCGTAGTTGGTTGACTTGGCGTGGTAGGAGTAGGAGTTACAGTTGGAGTTGGTTCTTCTTTCTTTGTGTCTGAAAGGAAAGCTGTCTCTGTATAATATACTCTTCCACTTGATGTCTTGATTTGAGAAATATTACCATCTTCAGAAATTGCTGTTTGAGAAATCGCAGCATTCATTTTAAAAGATTCTGCTGTTTTTGACAAAGTAGCATTTGAGAATGTGGTTGTATTTTCTGTGAAATACATTGTCTTTGATGGTGTTAAAACCTTGAAAGTTACACCGTTAATAATTTTCTTGGAAGAATCAGAGTTATCTTTATTACCTGATTGATTTCCTGTTGTTGATATGC
>Ga0256404_1002362_pt1 | contig 41856 bp, 35 predicted proteins | sample RumenRJG_01DNA_FD_185990 | JGI IMG/M metagenome (GOLD analysis project Ga0256404, IMG submission 185990) | Bovine rumen microbial communities from Lethbridge, Alberta, Canada - RJG_01 | ecosystem: Host-associated > Mammals > Digestive system > Stomach > Rumen | place: Canada: Alberta | collected... | reverse complement strand
CAAAGATGCCGTCTTCAGATATGTCGAGGTCGAACTGTATGGTGACTTCGTGAACATCAGAACTGGTGCACTCATGCTGCTCCCACACATGCTCAAGGTCGGGCGAGGTAATGAGCACGAGGTCGTAGTCGTCGATAACTTCCGACGAGTCACCCACAATGCGCCTAACGCCCTTGGCATTCTCCACGAAGTTCAGCTCATAGACGTCGTGGTTGTGTATGGGGTAATTGAACTCCTTCTTGTGACGGTCGGCAATGTAGAGAACGTCGCGTCCGCCCAGGGGCGTTATTTCGTGAATGACTTCCATGTTGAGTTAGGAGTTAGGAGTGTTCTACGTTCGTTATATCTTCAGTTCCTTCATGATTTCACTCATCTTCTGCAGGGTGGAGATGCGCGTTGGAACGAGCGGCAGGCGCAGCACATTCTCGATGAAGCCCATTTCGTGGAGCATGGCCTTGACGCCAGCCGGGTTACCATCAACGAAGAGCAACGAGAAGAGGTCAGTAAAGCGGTGGTGAATCTTGCGTGCAGCATCGTACTCACCACGGAACTGCAGGCGGATCATCTTGGAGAACTCCTTGGGCAGGGCGTTGCCAATAACGCTAATCACACCCACGGCACCACAGCTGATCATGGGGAAGGTGAGCGAATCATCGCCACTGATGACATCGAAGTCTTGTGGCTTGTTCTTGATGATTTCATCTACCTGCTCCAGATTGCCCGACGCCTCCTTGATGGCCACGATGTTACGGCAGTCGCGTGCCAGCCTGACGGTAGTCTCTGCCTTCATATTAACGCCTGTACGGCCCGGCACGTTGTAGAGCACAACGGGCAGTTCGGTGGCTGCGGCTATGGTGCGGAAATGCTGGTAGAGTCCCTCCTGCGACGGCTTATTATAATAAGGACAGACGCTGAGCACGCCGTCGATGCCCTTGAAGTCGCCCGTCTTCAGCTCCTCAACGATGGCGGCCGTGTTGTAGCCGCCACACCCCATGAGGATGGGCACACGTGCCTGCACGAGGTCAACGACGGTGTTCTTGATGCGCAGCTTCTCGTCGGGTGTCAGCGTAGGGGTTTCACCCGTAGTTGCCAATATGCAGAAAAAGTCGGCCCCATTGTCAAGCTGGTAGTTGACCAGACGGATAAGCGCGGGGTAGTCAACTTGTCCGTCGGCCTTGAAGGGCGTAATAAGTGCTATGCCGAGGCCCTTGAATATATTTTGTACCATATATATGTTTATTCCGATTTAAACAAATCCTTGATGCCGCCAATGCTGCCCATGAGGTTAGTGGCTTCGTAAGGCAGATAGACGGTCTTCTGATTGTCACCTTGTGCCAGCTGCTCCAGCATCTGTATATACTTCTGGGCCAGCAGATAGTTGGCAGGGTTGGTGCTCTTGCCCACGGCCTCTGTAATGAGCTCAATGGCCTTAGCCTCGGCCTCAGCCTTGCGAATACGTGCCTGAGCCTCACCCTCTGCATTGAGGATGGCCTCCTGCTTGGCGGCTTCAGCCTTGTTGATGATGGCGGTCTTCTCACCTTCCGACTGCAGAATGTCGGCAGCCTTCTTACCCTCGGAGGTCAGAATGGTGGCACGTTTGTTACGCTCGGCCTGCATCTGCTTCTCCATAGCGGTAAGCACGCTCTCCGGCGGGGTAATATCCTGCAGCTCAACACGATTGACCTTAACGCCCCACTTGTCGGTAGCTTCGTCAAGTACCGACCCGAGCTTCTTGTTGATGGTGTCACGCGAGGTCAGCGTCTCGTCCAGCTCCAGTTCGCCGATGATGTTACGCAGCGTGGTCTGCGTGAGCTTCTCTATGGCGTTGGGCAGGTTCGAGATTTCGTAGGCAGCCTTGAACGGGTCAACAATCTGGAAGTATAGCAGCGCGTTAATCTCGGTCTGCACATTATCCTTGGTGATCACATTCTGCTTCGGGAAGTCATACACCTGCTCACGCAAATCGATGGTGGTGGAGTATATGTAGCGTCCACGACTCAGAATGACGATGTCCTTGGCGCGGTCAATGAAGGGTATGATGATGTTGATACCCGGGTTAAGCGTGGCATGATAGCGGCCTAAACGCTCAATAATCTTTGTTTCCGACTGGGGGATAATGACCAGCGCCTTCTTCACCAGCACCAGCGCACACAACACGATGACTACCAATACAATAATAATGGGCTCCATAAGCAATTACTTTTTTATTTGTTATGTCGATGTTTTTGTTATTTCAGGACTGTCGTTACTTTGATACGACTACGGTAATAATGGTGCTCTCGCGGTTCACCACTTTGACTGCCGTCCCAGCGGAAATGGCCTCGCCAGTCTGGCTCTTGGCCTTCCACACGTCACCATCAATGGCCACACGGCCAAAGCCGTCAGCCTCTATGGTCTCGCGAACACGGCCCTCGCGCCCAATAAGTGCATCAGCATTACTCACACGGTCGGGGTCGTTCTTATGAAACCAGCGCAGCGCTACCGGGCGTACCGTAAACAGGCAGACTACACTCACTACGGCAAAGACTGCCAACTGGACGTAGAACCCCACGAAGGGTGACAACAAGGCCGTCACAGCACCACCAATAGCGAAGCACATAAGGAAGAAATCGCCAGACGTCATTTCAAGAATCAGGCAGATGACGGCAACTACTGCCCATAACTGCCACAGGTTTTCGACTATATACTGTATCATAATTGTAGCTTACGTTTAGTTCCTATTTCTATTTTGAGTGCGTAAAGGTACGAAGTTTTTTTTATTTGACAAAATAATCGGCCAAAAATCAATGCGAACCGATGTAAAGAAACAGCATACCCAACAATACCAGCACCAAATCGACGGTTTTTGCCTTGAGATTCTTCTCGTGGAAGAGGGATGCCCCAAAGAGGAAACTGACCACCACCGAGCCGCGCCGAATCATGGAGACGATACTGATCATAGCATCGGGCAGCGACAAGGAGTAGAAATAGAGGAAGTCTGCCGTAGAAAGGAAAACGCTGACGCCTATTATGCTCCATTTCCAACGGAAACGCGTTACATGGTGACGCTGGGGCCACCACAGCAACAAAAGCATGGCACCCATCATGAAACATTGGTAGATGGTGTACCACGACTGCACCATCATGCGGTCGAGACCTGCCCCACCCTCGCCAACAGGTGCCATGAGGTATCTGTCGTAAAGTCCGCTAATGGCTCCCATAGCGGCAGAGCCCACTATCATCCATATCCAGTGGTCGTGCTTGAAGTCGATGCCCTCTTTCTTGCTGCTCTTGCTCAGCAACAGAAACGAAGCGACGGCAAGCGTCACACCCACCCACTGCCAGAGATTGAGTCGTTCGCCAAACACCAGCAAGGCACCCACCAGCACCATTACCGGACGCGTAGCATTAATGGGGCCGACAATGGTGAGCGGCAAATGCTTCATACCGAAATAACCTAAAAGCCAGCTACTTAACACGATAACACTCTTCAAAAGAATGAAGCGATGAACCTCCCATCCGCCGCTTGCCACATGGAAGTCGGATGTATCAAGTAAGCCAGTCGAAGCACTTAAAATGATAAACGGCAGGAAGATCAGCGAAGAGAAAAGCGTGTTGAGAAACAACACCGGAATGACAGCGTTATCCTTGAGTGCCTCTTTCTTAAATGAATCGTAGCAACCTAAAAAGACTGCAGACAAAAAAGCTAATATTAGCCACATTTCTTATTCTTTTTCGTTACGGCAAGTGTTATGCCTTGCCGTTATGATTAATATTCCACCCGCTCCAGAAACAAAGCGTTGGCAGGCATTGACTCGCCTGCACCTGTGCGACTGCCCTGCTCAATAACCTGGCGAAACTCGCTCATCGTCATGCGCCCCCGTCCCACCTCTATAAGTGTACCCACTACGGCGCGAACCATGTTACGCAGGAAGCGGTTGGCCGTTATTTCGAAGTACCACTCCGTCTCACTTGTCTGGTGCCACTCAGCAGCATACACCCGGCAGAGCGTGGTCTTTACGTCGCTGCCGGCCTTGCAGAAAGCACCAAAGTCCTCGTACTCCATAAGCACCCGCGCGGCGCGGTTCATGGCCTCAAAGTCAAGCTGGTAATGCAGTTGGCAGGAATAGCGCCAGAGGAAGGGCGACTTGTGGGTATGTATATAATAATGGTACGTGCGACGCTTGGCAGAGAAGCGGGCGTGCATGTCGTCGCTGACGGGCTCCACCCTGTCAACGCTAATGTCACGAGGCAGGGCGTGGTCAAGCTTATAGGCAAGGTTATCCATGTCGTAGGGACCCTCGTAGTCGAAGTGGGCTGCCATCTGCCGGGCATGTACGCCGGCATCGGTCCGGCCTGCCCCCACCACCTCTATGGGTTGCCGCAGAAGCATGGACAAGCAGCGCTGCAGTTCACTCTGCACCGTCACCCCGTTGGGTTGAACCTGCCACCCGTGGTAAGCCGTCCCATCATAGGAAAACCAGACGAAGTATCGCATTTCGCGTGCAAAATTACAAAATAATTATCAATTGGCAGTTATCTGTTGTTAATTATTTTGTACTTTACTCACTTAATCGTACCTTTGCAGCATGATATTCTATTTTACAGGAACAGGAAACACCAAATGGGCAGCCCAACGCATGGCGGAAGTCACGGGCGAGGAGCTTCTTTTTATTCCCGACGTTATACGTAAGGGCATCGTAAAAGTCACCATCAGCGAAGGCGAGCGACTGGGGTTCTGCTTCCCTACCCACGGGTGGCAGCCACCACGCATCGTGCGTGAGTTTATTCAGCACACAGCCTTTAGCGTTCCACCTTCAACGTATATCTACGCCCTCACCACCTGCGGCGACAACATGGGTGAGCTGATGACCATCTTCGGCAAGGAGCTGAAGAATGCCGGACTATGGCTTGATGCCAGCTTTGCCGTCGTGATGCCCGAGTCGAACGTATGCTTTTCTTTCCTGCATCTGGACACACCCGAAAAGGCGGAACAGAAAATTGCTGCCGCCGACATACAGCTGGAGCATATTGCCGACATCGTGAAGAACAAAAAGCGTGGGGTCAGCCAACTGGTGAAAGGTGCCATTCCGCGTACCTACTCCTACGTCATCGGCGGCTATTATAACCGCCACCTCATTAAGGACGATAAGTTCTGGGTAGATAAAGAGGCCTGCATCGAGTGCGGACTCTGTGCAAGGGTCTGTCCTGTTGATGACATAAAAGGAGCACCGCCCGAGTGGATTCACAACGGACGGTGCACCAATTGTCTTGCCTGTTATCATCATTGTCCGCGGCATGCCATTCATTGGGCAAAGATGAAGCGCGGACAGTATCTCTTCAATAAACGCGAGGACCGAAGATAGTGGTACCCACACGAACCATTGTGGAACCGCACTCTACGGCTATCGGATAGTCGTGGCTCATGCCCCACGAACGTTCGCAGAAGTAGTCACAGTCGGCAAAGTACTGCGCCTTTACCTCGTCAAAGAATTGGCGGGCGGTCATCATTTCCCGGCGTATCTGTTCTTGGTCGTCAACGTACGAAGCCATCATCATCAACCCGCAAATCTGCACATGCTCCAATGCCCGCCATTCGCCATCACTCAGCAGCTGTCGGCAGTCATCGAGCGTAAGACCGTACTTCGTTTCCTCCTCGGCAATGTGCAACTCCAGCAACACGCGAATGGTGCGGTTATTCTTCCTGGCCTGCTTGTCTATTTCCTTGAGCAGTTTCAAGGAATCGACAGCTTCCACCATTGAGATGTAAGGCGCAATATATTTCACCTTGTTCGTCTGCAGGTGACCGATGAAGTGCCACTCTATATCCTTGGGCAGCGTCTCCACCTTCTGCCGGAGCTCCTGCTCGTGGCTCTCTCCGAAGATGCGCTGGCCCTCTGCATAGGCGGCTTCAATGTATTCGTTGGGGTGATACTTGCTGATGGCTACCAGCCGCACTCCCTCAGGCAGGTCGCCCAGCACGCGCCGCAGGTTTCCCTTTACGTCGTAATCCATCGTTTTAGCCTTCAAACTCTGGTTTGTCGTCCTTCTTGGTCGAAGCGGTATGTTCGAAGACGTCCATGAACTTCGTTTCGCTGATGTTAGAAATGACGTAGTCAATCATTGTCCCTCCCATCACCTCGTCAATGTTCTTCACCGCACCGTTCAGGGTGGCAGCCTGCACCAGGTAAGTCACACTTGAACGTTTCTCCTTCTCTGTCTTCTCGTCGATGGTGATAAACTGGAGCTTGGCCTTGTACCAGCGGTCGTCATTGTCGTTCTCGCTGAAAAACACTTCGTGGAAGGCGGCGGGGGTGATGTTCTTCACCTCAAACTCACCGCTGATGTATGCTGACATCTCCTGTGTAATGGTTTCCTCGGCCTCGCCGAAACTCAGGGCATCAACTACATAATACTCAATTACTTTCTTTGTCATACCGTCCTCCATCGTCTTGTCGTAACGGATGGCGGTTTCAAACCAGTTAGCTGTTCTACTTCTCATAATATAAAATAGGTATAATCTTTGTTTAATGTTTATTTTCCAATCTACTTCTGCACGCCGTAGTACTGCAGTTTTTTCTTCTTCTGATTCGTGAGGTCCTCCACTATCTGCGTGGCTATAAGCTGGCTGCGTGAGGTGGTGAGACCAGCCTCTTCGCCTAATTCAACCTGCAACTTGAGCAGTTCCTCGTTGACGCTCGACATCTCGGAAAGGAACTTCTTCTCGCTGGAGCTCATGTATTCATTATTATATATCTTGGAGAGCACGCGGTCAGCCTCAGCCGTAAAACGCTTGCGGAAAATCTGCTCCGCCTTGGCATCGTAATCAGCTTTGCTCTGGCGTTCCTCTGGCGTCATAATCATCGTGTCGCCACTCACCACGCCCAACTCTGCGGGGTCGAAACCATCCTCCAACAGGTCGTCGGTTGCCTGACGGGGCGCTGGTTTCACAAATTCCACATTGGTTGACTCCGGCATCATCTCAAAGTAGAGCCCCACCAACAGCAGGGCAATGACAACCGCAGCAGCCAACGTCAATCCAGACTTGTAGAACTCGCGCTTCACCTTTAGTGCCTTGCGCATGTCGGCTATGGCGTTATAACGTTTGTCGGGCTCGTCGTTAACGGCCTTCTTCATCACACGCTTGTACTCGTAGGGCATCTCCGACAAGCTGAAAAGCCACTCCATGAGGCGTCCTAATGAATAGATGTCGCAACGGGCATCGACAGTGCCGCCCTTACTTACCTCCGGCGCAACAAAAGACTCCATGTCTTGGTAGAGCTCTGTGCTGTCCGACATGCCCAAATAGAACGAACCGTGGTTGAGCAGCAGCGGGGTGTTGTCGCCTTTGCGTATCAGTATGTTCTCCGGGGCAAAGCAAACGTGGAAGATGCCCTCGCCGTGAAGATACTCCGCCACATCAAACAATTGGCCGATGAGTCCGTCAACAAACGACTTGTTTGCTACAATTGACGGCTGTTCGTTCAGCAGCTGTTTAAGCGTCAGGTAATTACCTTGCTCCAGACGAAGCATTACGGCATTGCCCTTCTTGTCCTGCTCCACCTCAAAGTGCAGCTGGTTCTTATGACGCAGCTGAAGGTTCTTCTCGCTCTCGGCCTTCAGCCCTTCGGCAAACTTAATGCTGTCGTTCAGACTTGGGGTGATGCTGACGATGTTCTGATACTTCTCACCTATCAGCTTCTTGCTGAACATGCCTAAGGGCATTCTGGCACCAACGGCTTTAGCCGCCGACTTCGATTCTAACAGTTCCTCGTAATTCATACCTGGTTCCTTTCATTTTCTGGTGGGACTATATCCTTACTTTCACCTTCACGGGCTTACTCTCGTTGTGAATGCGGTTGAGAGCCGTCACCACATAGACATAGCGCTGCGAACCGTCGCCAAGGGGCAGGCGGTAGAAGGTGTCGTCGGTCACGGCAACGATGCGCTGCGGATTGTCAATATCGACGCGCTCGCCCTGAAGGAAACGATAAACCACGTACTTCACGGCCTCGCGCTTCCAGCCGCTGCCACGAGGCGGTGTCCAGCAGAGCACCTGTTCGTCGTCAGACATCCAGATGGCTTTCACCTTGCGCGGTTTCTTGGGCGACGTCTTGGTAATAAAGGGCATCAGCGGCTGCAAGGCCTGCCGACGCCAGTAGCGCTGCTTGAGCTGAGTGGCGTAGCCGCCGACATTATCGACTGCAGCCTTGGCATACCAGAGCACGGTACCCTCCACGTTAGGACACTCGGCATAGAGTGCCATCTTGCGGTCCTGCTGGTTGAACTTCGCCGTGCGCTCAATGTCCTCACCAATGAAGAGAGGACGCTTCGACGCATGACGGTTCCACCAGTGTATCAACTCATTATAATCAGCAGCACGGTTACCAATCTCCCAGTATATCTGCGGCACGTTATAATCCACCCAGCCGTTGTTCACCCAAAGCAGAATGTCAGCATAGAGGTCATCATAGTTCTGAAGACCATTGGTCTGCGAGCCGTTGGGGTCGTTCTTCTTATTGCGGTAGATGCCGAATGGCGACACTCCTACCTTTACCCACGGCTTCAGGTCGTGCACGGTTTCATACAGCTGCTTCACAAACAGATTCACCTGATGGCGGCGCCAGTCACCTCGGTCGCTGATGCCATTCGGATTAGCCCTGTATGCTGCATCGTCGTTGATGGTCTGGCCCGCTGCCGGGTAAGGATAGAAATAGTCGTCGTAGTGAATGCCGTCCACGTCGTAGCGCTTGACGATGTCGGCCACCACCGAACAAATGTAATCGCGGTTCTCCTGCAGGCCCGGGTTCAGCACCAGCAGACCGTCATAGGGGAACACACGCTCGGGGTGCGTCTGCGAAATGTGGGTAGTGCTGAGCACGTTGGTGGTCTTTGTCTTGGCACGGTAGGGATTAATCCATGCATGCAGCTCCATGCCGCGGGCGTGGCACTCGTCAATCATCCACTGCAGGGGGTCCCAATACGGATTGGGGGCCTTGCCCTGCTGTCCTGTCAGGAATCGGCTCCACGGCTCTATATTACTCTGATAGAGGGCGTCACACTCAGGACGAACCTGGAAGATGATGGCATTGGCCCCCATCTGCTGCAGGGCGTTAAGCTGATAGCGCAGCGTCTGCTGCATCTGCTGGGTTGACATGCCTACCCACTGGCCGTTGACGGCCTGAATCCAGGCACCGCGGAATTCACGCTTGGGTTGCGCCTGAAGGGATAAAAGTAAAAAGGTTAAAAGGTAAAAAAGTAAAGAACACCTTACCAGCCTGTTTGCCCTTGATATGATTTCTATTCTCATTTTCATTAACGTTTTAATCATTTATCTTGTTCCAAATCTCCTTCGTCCAGTCGCTGCCGTTCTCGGGGCAATAGGTACGAATGCCCATCTGACTGGCGGCCGCCACGTTGCGCGGACCGTCATCAATGAAGAGCGTCTCGGCAGGAGCAATGTGCTCGGCCATGAGCATCTTGCTGAAGAAGAAGGGGTCGGGTTTCAGGACGCGCTGTTCGTAACTCATGTAGAGCGCGTCCATATAGTCACGAATGGAGTGGCCCTGTCCGTCGAACTCGGGGCTCAGTGCCCACGACATCATGTAGGGATTAGTGTTCGAGAGCAGCAGCAGCCGGTATCCCTCACTGCGCAACCGGCGCAGGCAGTCAAGATTACGCTGGGGCAGTTCACGGCAATAGCCTAACCAGGCATGGCGGCACTGGTCGTAGGTCACCTCGTGGCCTACCAGCCTGCCCAGCTCCACGCGGAAGGTCTCGGCGTCGATGTCGCCGCGCTCCAAGTCGCCGAAGATACCGCTCTGCGTGTAGGCGTCGAGCCGTTCGTGGGCATCGGCGAGCCCCAGGGCCTCGAAGCGGCGGATGGCTTCGTCCTGTCCCAAGGTGATGATGACACCACCTAAGTCAAATACTATATTCTTTATCATTCTTCAAAGAGTTTCAGTTTATTCTTGCGTGCCTCGTCGAGCGAAAGCAGCTGTTCCTGTTCGTGGTTGTAATCTTCGCGCATACGGGCATACTTCGCGTCGAGTTCCTGCTCCACCTGCTGTTCTTCGGTCATGAGCCGCTGTGCCACGAGGGCGTTCTGCGACGCATCCTTCAGCCACAGCACCGGCCCTGCATAGACGGGGGCAATCTTCAGCGCCACATGCAGTTCGCTGGTGGTGGCACCGCCAATCATGATGGGGATGTGGAGCCCGGCGCGGTCCAGTTCGCGTGCCACGTTGACCATTTCCTCCAACGACGGGGTAATGAGCCCCGACAGGCCGATCATGTCAACATGCTCCTCCTTCGCCTTGCGCACGATGTCCTCGGCGGGAACCATTACGCCCATGTCGATGACCTCGTAGTTGTTGCAGGCCATGACCACAGCCACGATGTTCTTGCCAATGTCGTGCACGTCGCCCTTGACCGTAGCCAGCAGCACCTTGCCGGCGCGACTGTTGCCCGTGGCCTGCTGTCCCTGCAAATACGGCTGTAGAATGCTTACCGCCTGCTTCATGGTGCGGGCGGTCTTCACCACCTGCGGCAGGAACATCTTGCCCTGTCCGAAGCGTTCACCGACAATGTTCATGGCCGCCATGAGCGGGCCCTCGATGATGGCGACAGGACTCGGGTATTTCGCCAGCGCCTCCTGCAGGTCGGCCTCCAGGTTGTCGCCAATGCCGCGGATGAGGGCCTGCTGCAGGCGGTCCTCCAAGGGGGGTGAGGCGATAGAGGCTGTAGGGTCTATAGAGGCTATAGAAGCTATAGAGTCTATAGGCTCTTCTGCCAGCTCCAACAGCCCCTCGGGATTGCCACGCAGAATGGCATTCTCGATGGCGGTGAGCTGCTCCTTGGGCAGGTCAGCGTAGGTGACCTTCGTGGCAGGATTGACAATGCCGAAGTCCATGCCGGCCTGAATGGCATGGTAAAGGAACACGGCGTGCATGGCCTCGCGCAAGTAGTTGTTGCCCCGGAACGAGAACGAAAGGTTGCTCACGCCGCCGCTGACGTGGGCACAGGGCAGATTCTGGCGAATCCACTGGGTAGCGCGGATGAAGTCGGCGGCATACAGGTTGTGTTCGTCCATGCCCGTGGCGATAGCGAGGATGTTGGGGTCGAAAATAATGTCGAGCGGATTCATGCCCACCTGCTCGGTGAGCAGACGGTAGGCACGCCGGGCAATCTCAATGCGACGCTCGAAGGTAGTGGCCTGGCCCTGTTCGTCGAAACACATGACGACGACGGCGGCACCGTAGCGCATGACGTCGCGGGCATGACTCAGGAAGACTTCCTCGCCCTCCTTGAGCGAGATGCTGTTGACGATGCTCTTGCCCTGCGCACACTGCAGCGCGGCGGTGATGACGTCCCACTTCGACGAGTCGATCATCAGCGGCACGCGGGCTATGTCGGGCTCGGCGGCCAGCAGGTTCAGGAAGGTGGTCATCTCCTGACGGGCATCGAGCAGGCCGTCGTCCATATTGATGTCGATGACGAGGGCGCCGTCCTCCACCTGCTTGCGGGCAATGGTGAGGGCCTCGTCGTACTGTTTCTCCTTAATGAGGCGGAGGAACTTGCGCGAACCGGCCACGTTGCAGCGCTCGCCCACGTTGACGAATCGCACTTCGGGCGTGACGTCGAGCAGTTCCAGTCCGCTGAGCCAGAGCGTCTGCGGCCTTTCAGCGACCTGATGGGGGCGCTTGCCCTCGACGAGCGGCACGTAGCGGCGGATGAACTCGTCGGTGGTTCCGCAGCATCCGCCCACGATGTTGACCAGCCCCTCGTCGATGAGCTCGGCAATCTTGGGGGCCATGGAGTCGGGCGTCTCGTCGTAGAGCCCCATCGAGTTAGGCAGTCCGGCATTCGGGTAGGCCGATATATAATAAGGTGCATGGGCTGCGAGCTGTCGCAGGTAGGGTTTCATCTGGTCGGCACCGAACGAACAGTTCAGTCCGACGCTGAAGACGGGGTACGTGCTGACCGAGGCGAGGAAGGCGTCTAGCGTCTGGCCCGAGAGGGTGCGCCCGGCGGCGTCGCTGATGGTGACGCTGAGCATGACGGGCAGTTCTGCGCCTCGGCGCTGCATGACGTCCATGGCGGCACAGATAGCGGCCTTGGCGTTGAGCGTGTCGAAGATGGTCTCAATGAGCAGGGCATCTGCCCCACCCTCAATGAGCGCATCCGTCTGCTCCGCGTAGGCATCGTAAAGCTCGGTGAAGCTGACCTCGCGGAAGGCAGGGTTGCTGACGTCGGGCGACATGGAGCACGTCTTGTTCGTGGGGCCGATGCTGCCGGCCACGAAGCGGGGCTTTTCTGCCGACGAGAACTCGTCGGCACAGCGGCGGGCGATGCGGGCTCCCTCCAGGGCCATCTGCCGAGCCTGCTGCTGCATGTCGTAGTCAGACTGGCTGATGCGCTGGCTGTTGAACGTGTTGGTGGTGATGATGTCGGCACCGGCCGCCAGATACTTGCGGTGAATGTCGGCTATCACATCGGGGCGCGTCAGGTTGAACACGTCGTTGTTCCCCCTGAGCCCGTACTGCTGAATCATGGTGCCCATGGCACCGTCGAGTATCAGTATGCGCTGGCTCATCAGTTGGCGCATACGGCTTATGGGGCTTATAGGGCTTATAGGGCTCATAGGGCTTATACGGGGGCTTAAACTTTCATTGCGCGGTCCATTTCGCGGCGGTCTTCTTTCTCTTTCAGCGTCTGGCGCTTGTCGTACTGCTTCTTACCCTTGCAGAGGGCGATGTCCATCTTGGCGCGGCCATTGTCGTCGAGGAAGACGAGCGTGGGCACGATGGTGTAGCCCGTCTGCTTGGTGGCCGACGCCAGTTTCTGAATTTCGCGCTTGGTCAAGAGCAGCTTGCGGTCGCGCTTGGCCGAGTGGTTGTTATACGAGCCGTAGAAGTAGGTGCTGATGTTCATGCCCTTCACCCACAGCTCGCCGTTGATGATGGTGCAGTACGTGTCAACGAGCGACGCCTTGCCCAGGCGTATGCTCTTTATCTCGGTGCCCGTCAGCACGATGCCCGCCGTGTATTCCTCAATGAAGAAATACTCGAACGATGCCTTCTTGTTCTTAATCTGAACGGGGCTCTTCTTCCTCAGTAATTGTTGCTCCTTGTTCACCTTTTTTTTTACGATTTACGGATTTACGATTTACGATTTAAATGTTAGCGTTATCGTTAGCGTTATCGTTAGCGTTATCGTTAACGTTAGCAAAACGGTCGATGTGCTGGTCGATGTATTCGGCTATCTGGGCGGTCCATTCCTCCTCGTGCTCCACGAACGCGTCGTCCAGGTCGTCGAAGGCGGGGAAACGCTCAAACAGCGCCATGAACTCCTCGTCGGTGCAGTCGCGCTCAATGTCGGCACCATGCTTGGTGTAGAGCGTGTGGGCCTCGTAAACCAGCTTCGACAGGTCGCGCAGCCCCCACAGACGGAGGGCCTTCGCCACGGGGTTACGGAACATGAACGGGCCCCAGCCGTTGTGAATGAGCTGGACGAAACCGCCGTCCATCACCTCCTCGTGCAGCGCGTCCCACGCTAAGAGCGTCACCTGGTCGCTCGTCAGGCCGCCCATGGTCTCGGCCGTCAGCTCACCGCCTATGGCCTCGCGGATGGCCTTGACAAACTGGCCCACAAAGGCGTCCATTCCCTCGGCAGCCGCCGCGCGCAGCGCAGCGTCGCTCACCGTCACCTCAATCTTCTTCTGCTCCATAATTCAAACGGTTCTTTTCTAATTCAAAAAACTTGCCGTCGCTGCCTATGCTGAACACCGACACGCCCTCCAGCTCACGACGCTCGTCAACAAACGACTGGAACACCACCTGAATGTAAATTTCGTAGCGGCTCGTCACGCTGAACTCCACACGCATCTGCCCCAGGTCCTCTTCGGCTACGAAGCCGTCAGCGTCTGCCTCCTCGTCGTCATCATCTGCCGTCGCCTGCTCGTAGAGCGTGAGCTGATCGACGGGCGTCCACTTCAGCGAGTCGAGCGTCACCATATAGACGGCGGGCTGCTCGTCGGCATCCTCGCCACCCACCAGGAACACGTGCGTCCTGCCACGGTCGGGCAGCCGGATGGCCTTCGTCTTCGTCAGACCCTCAACGCCTAAAAGCCACGGCACCTGCGTGGGCGGCACCTCGCCAAAGCCCGGCAGCGTGCGCTCGAAGCCCTCCTCGTACGTCATCGGCAGCGTCCGGTACGGCAGCTCCGACAGCAGCTCCTCCTCGGGCGTGCTGAACGTGCGCGGCTTCGGCCTGTGGGCCAGGCGCTCCAGGCTGTCCTGGCGCATCAGCTCAGCCTGCGTCGGCAGGGGTCGCCGCCCGCCCGAGCAGCCGGCCACCAGCGTGGCCACGAGCCAGAGAATCACGACTTTCTTCATAATGCGACTGCAAAAGTACGAAATAATTATCAATTATCCATTGTCCACTGTCAATTATTTTACCTTCGGCCACAAAAAAAAGCGGCCATTGACTGAATGACCGCTCCCCCTGCAGCTTTACTGCTAAAGCGCACGTCGCATCACGCCTGCTGCTGGTCGGGCTCCGGGTCCTCGTCGTCATTGCCCTCCTTCTTCTGCAGCACCACCTTGCGGTAGTAGCGAATGTCCTCGTTCAGCTCGCGCACCAGCGGCTCGTAGCGCTGCTCGTCGGCGTCGGTCAGCGCCAGCGCGTTCAGTAACAGCACCGTCAGGCGGTACTCCTCCACCATGCGGTCGCGCGCAGCCTGCATCTGGCCCTTGTCCTGCTGCGAGCGCTCCGAGTTGCGCAGCGTCACCAGCTCGCGGCACTCCGTGTTCACCGTCTGCATCTCCTGCACCAGCTCCTTAGCCCCGATGGCCTGCAGCGCCTTCGTGTTCTTCATGCTGCCTATCAGGTCACTGCACATCTGGGCCATCTTCAGCCCCTCCTCCTCGTAGCGGTCACGCTGCTTGACGGCGTAGCGCGCGTCAGTTGCACGCGTGTAATGCACTTTCTACGGGGGTGGAAACCACATTACACGCGTGTAATGTATTTCCTACGGGGGTGGAAACCGAATTACACGCGTGCAACGCCCGTTACTTCACCACCACCTTGCGGCCGCCCGTGACATAGACGCCTGCCGTAGCAGGTCTGCCTGTCAGCTTCCGTCCGTCCAGCGTGTAGTATTCGCCGGCAGCCTGCTCCGCAGCGGTAACCGGAGCAATGGCCGTAGCACCCGGCTTCACGGTCAGCGACCAGAGCTTCACGCAGTCCTCCTTGGCCTCCACCATGCGGGGAGCCGCAGCCTCATCCATCGCATAAACATAAATATTTGTCGGCTCCGTCACATCGTAGCTTACCTCCACAATGCCGCGTGGGTCTTCCGTATAAACCTTAGGCTCCGTGCCCTCGCCCACCATCACGTACAGGCGCTTACGGCCATACGTCTGGCAGTCCAGGTCCACAACGCCCTTGCCGTTCACCATGAACTTCAGGCCAATGAACTCGCTGAACCGCACGCCTCCGTCAGAACCCGTCGTCATGGTCGTTGACTCATTGATAATGATGCAGCCTTCATTGGCATCATATCCGTTGTCGTAGCCAGTAAGGTTATAATAGACATCATCTACCGTCGTGTTAGCCAAGCTGCCGTCAGTGGGGAACGCCACCGTCTTCTCCGCCCCTATCGGGCTGACATCAGTCGGAAGCTGCTCACCCTTAAACTTCAAGTAGCCGCCAGGACCGTAATGCGCCTTCTTATTGTCGTTCGCACAATTCGCATCATAAACAGAACCGTCCTGGCCCACAATACTTGTACAGCCGGTGAACATATCAACTGCCCACACAAAACTTCTAACTTTCCATCCCGGACCAACATAAACAGAGACTAATTTGCTACAGTCCTGAAACATAAATCTCATGTCATCCACGTCCGATGTGTCAAAGTTGCTTAAATCAAGAGTTTTTAAAGAAGACAAACCATTGAACAAGCGCATACAATCTGAATATCCTACTCTAAACGATCCCATATACAATGTCTCTAAAGATGTACAATTTTCAAACATGTTCCTGCAAACTCCACTATATCCTTCACCTACTTTAACAACGAAATTGCTCAAATCAAGCGTTTTTAATGATGCGCAGTCTTTGAACATATTTTGCATATTTACAACATTCCTAGTATCGAAACTACTAAGATTAACACTTTCGAGCGAAGTACAACCTTCGAAAAGACTGGTCATCTCAGTCACTTTTCCTGTATCCCAGGAACTTAAATCGACACTCTTTAAAGATGAACAACCACTGAAAAGTGCAGCCATAGTGGTCACATTCTTTGTATTAATAAAGCTCAAATCTACACTCTCTAAAGAAGAACAACCCCAAAACATACCTTGTAAATCTGTTACCTGAGACCAATCAAGATTATCCATTCCTACAATCGTCTTTAAATTTGGTAAACCAGAACCAGAAAACAAAAATGATGCTATTTTAACAGGATAACCTAAATTAGCCAATGAGCTATCAAAAACAATTGATTCAATGATGTCATTGTAATCAGAGTGGTTGCCCCATTTAGAATATTCGTTCGTCACTTCGCAAATTATCATACCTGCGTCATCCGAATCATATTCTTCAGGAATGCATTCTATATAACCATCATAAGCAGCAAAACAATTCCATTCTTCATCCCAATATCCCCAATTGTTATCATAATAAATTGTCAACTGGGTTCCTGACAATTTAGAATAAACTGCCTTGGGTGGCGTGTGAGTTTGAGCCACTGTCCAAGATGTTGCGATAATAAGCGCAAAAAGTAAAGTAGTAATTCTTTTCATAAGTACTTTTTTAGTTTGACATTCAATTTGCTCACAAAAATACTGCAAAAATTGCAAAAGGCCATCAAAAAAAAAAAAAACGTTAAAGCGCGGAAAATAGGCAGATTTTTACAAAGAATAGCGGGAAAAGCTAAGAATTATGCCCCCCTTCACTCATTCACAGCCCCACAATACGGGCAGACGCCTTTCTCCGGAATTTCGTGACCGCACTGGCCGCAGAGGTAACGGCCGTGGACGGAACGGGCGTAACGGCGAACGGCCCACACCACGTAGGCCAGCAGCAGCGGGTAGCCCACGTACCACAGCGTGGTAAGGCTGAACACCACGTAGTCAACCGCACACACCGCAGCCAGGCCGCCCAGATAGAGCAGCGCATCGCCAAGCGGCAGACGGCGTAAGACGTCGAACAGCACCGCCACGCCCACTACGATGATGGCCCACACCGACGACAGGAACAGCCCCAGCACCGGAGGCAGCGCAAACGGATTGAGCGACGGGTGGTAATAGAAGTGCCGCCACGTCTCGGCACCGAACATCTGGATGGTGGCGTAGAGCGTGGCCGACGCTGCCACGAGGAGGCAGAGCAGCATGGGGTAGAACGAGTCAATGTCGTGGAAATGAACAATGTTGGCATTCCGCCGCCGCAGACGCAGCAGTCCGTAAACCGCCCCCGTCAGCACCACGAAGGCCAGGAAAATAAGCAGGTGGCTGTTAGAGAAGAAGTCGATGAACTCAGATATGGGGTCGTCGGGCAACACGCGCTTCAGCAGCTCGCTCTCGCGCTGCCACCCTAACGTCAGCTGGTCGCGCGCCACCTTCACCCACACGGAGTCGATGGAGTCCTGCGGCTGAATGTCGATGTCGGCCACCACCAGCCGGTCGTCGGCCACCACGTAGAGCGTGTCGCCGTCGTCGCCCAACAGCAGGAGCGAGTCGGCAATGACCACGAAGTTGTAGCCCTGCGTGTAGTGGTGAGTGGTCGAGAAGGAGATGGAGTCCAGTTGCTCCACGGTCAGGTCCCACGCGTCAGGCGTCTGCTGCCCCTGGTTGTAGCAGGCTGACAGCAGAAGGCAAAGCAGGCAAAAGGGTAAAAGCTTAATCTTCTCCATAGACATTCATCTGACAGTGGTTACAATCGAACGCTAAGCGGAAGCGCCGCCCGTCGCCCATGCGCAGGAAGAGCGGCTCGTGCCACGACGGCCGCCGCCCGCCCCGCCGCACGCAGTAGCCCAACGAATAGCGCAGGCAGTGCCGGCACTGCATGAGCGGCTCGCCAGGGGCAGCGTTCCCCCCAATAGGACCTATAAGGCCCATAGGCCGTATAGGGCTTATAGGACTTATAGGGCTTATAGGCCTTATACGGCCCATAGCCTCCACCAACCTGCGCCGCAGCTCGGCCAGCTGGCTGCTGGGAACGAAAAAGCTGAAGCCATCCGCCAGCTCCACCCCCTCACACTCGTAGGGCGTGCCCCCCAGCTTGGAGAGCTGCCGCACTATGTTGTCGCGCTGCGGCTTCTCGGCCGTCTGGTGAGGGCAGTCGATGGTGGCCTCGGCACCGTCGGCCGTCAGCCGGAAGCCCGTCGGCGTGGCGCTGAGCCGCATGGTGACGGGAATTTTTCGCTCGCTGCTCGGCCGCGACAGCACGCGCTCAAACTCCATGTCGTTGTTACGCCAGAGCCGCATGCCCGGACGCAGCGTCGCCGGCATCTGCTGCGGAAACAGCCGGTTGCCCTCGGCACGGTTCACACGGAAGCCCTCCAGTTTACGCGCGCGTACATTATTTATATATAGATAGCACAGCCCGTCGCCATTGGCAAACCGCGCCGTGCCCGCCACCGTCAGCGAACGGCCGCGAATCTCCTTCACCGTGCCCACATACTCGCCCATGGCCTTCGGCGTGTCAGGCGAGAAAATGTCGGGCTGACGACCGTGCAGGAAGTAGTTGGTAAAGCCACGGTTAAACGTCTTCTCCAGACGGGGCGTGAACGTGTAGCGGCAACGGCCGCGCGACGCACGCCGGTACTCACCCGGGTGGCGGCTGACGATGGCATTCAGCGCCTCGCTGTAGGCCGCCGTCACGTTCTTCACGTAGGCCACATCCTTCAGCCGGCCCTCAATCTTGAACGACGTGGCACCGGCATCCACCAGTTCCTGCAGGTGTGCCATCTGGTTCAGGTCCTTCAGCGACAGCAGGTAGCGGTCTTTCTCTATCACCTCGCCGTCGGCATCCAGCAGGTCGAAGGCCATGCGGCACACCTGCGCACAGGCCCCGCGGTTGGCCGAGCGGCCGAAGCAGTGCTCGGAAATGTTGCACCGCCCTGAATAGCTGACGCACAACGCCCCGTGCACGAAGACCTCCAGCGGCATGTCGGGCACCGCCTCGTGAATGGCGGCAATCTCGCTCACCGACAGTTCGCGCGCCAGCACCACGCGGCGGAACCCCGCCTCGCGCAACTGCCGCACCCGCTCAGCCGTGCGGTTGTCGGTCTGCGTCGAGGCATGCAGCGCTATGGGCGGCAGCTGCTCAGCGAGCAGCGCCATGTCCTGCACCAGCACCGCATCGACACCCGCTTCGTACAACTGCCAGATGAGCTGCCGCGCGGGCTCCAGCTCGTCAGCATGCAGCAGCGTGTTCACCGTGGCAAACACTTTGACGCCGTACTGGTGGGCATAGGCGCACAGCTGGCGGATGTCGTCAACCGAATTGCCGGCAGCTACGCGGGCCCCGAAACGCTCAGGGCCTATATACACGGCATCGGCACCGTGGTCAACGGCAGCAATTCCGCACTCCAGATTCTTTGCAGGGGCAAGCAGCTCAAGTTCTGTCATCGTCACTCAATCTTGTTGATGTCGTACGGCGTCTCCTGATAGACGTAATAGTTAATCCAGTTGCTGTAGAACAAGTTGGCATGGGCACGCCAGCTCACTATAGGCTCCTTGTCAGGATCGTCACCACGGTAGTAGTTCCGGGGGAGCTCCACGTCGTCGCGCACGTCCTTGTCACGCCGGTATTCCTTGTCGAGCGTGTTGGGCGCATACTCCAAGTGGCCGGTGATGAAGAATTCACGGCCGCCGCGCGCCATGACGATGCTCACGCCACAGTCGTCGGAATCGGCAATGAGCTGCAACTCCTGATGCGCAAGAACATCCTCGCGCCGAATTTCCGAATGGCGGCTGTGCGGCATGTTGAACACGTCGTCGAAACCACGGAAAATGGGGAGCTGCGGCATCAGCGGACGCTGGCGAAAGATGCCAAACATCTTCTTCGGGAGCGGATACTTCGGTATGCCGTAATGATAGTAAAGTCCGGCCTGGGCAGCCCAGCAGATGTAGAGCGTACTGGTGACGTGGGTCCGCGCCCAGGCAAAGATGCGCTGCATCTCGTCCCAGTAGGTCACCTGTTCGTAATCGAGCGACTCCACGGGGGCGCCGGTAATAATCATGCCGTCGAACTTCTCGTCCTTCATCGCCTCGAAGTCGCGGTAAAACATCATCATGTGCTCTATCGGCGTATTCTTGGGCGTGTGGCTCTTCAGTTTCATGAAGTTCACTTCAATCTGCAGCGGTGTATTCGACAATAGTCGAATCAGGTCTGTCTCCGTCGTAATCTTCAGCGGCATCAGGTTCAGAATGACCATCTTCAGCGGGCGAATGTCCTGCATGTGGGCACGCGAGTAGTCCATCACGAAGATGTTCTCATGCTTCAGCAGCTCTATGGCGGGCAGTTTGTCGGGTAGTCTTAAAGGCATCTTCTCTCTCTCATTCTACATTAATTACACATACGGAGACATTGTCGAAGCCGCCGGCATCGACCGCTGCCTTGCACAGCCTGCTGGCCTCGGCACCCGAGGCGAGCAGCTCCTCGATTTCTTCATCGTCAACCATGTCGTTAAGCCCGTCGGAACACAGGACGTAGGTGTCGCCAGCCTGAATCTTGCCCGTAAACTCGAACATGTCGATATAAGACGACTTGCAACCTCCGCCAATGCAGTTGGTGATGATGTTGGAGTGCTTCTTCGTTCCCAGCATGTTATTGAGCGAGTGGTCGGTTGACAGCTGGGTCAGCTTACCGTCACGGAACTGGTACAGACGGCTGTCGCCGCAGTTCACCCAATAAACCTTATGCCCGTAAAAAATAAGGCCCACGAGCGTAGTACCCATATCGGCTAACGAAGGATTACCGAACCCTCGGGATGCAATGGTCTTATTGATGGATTCCAGCCAGGCCACCATGGCCTCGTTCAGTTCACTCGGCGACAGCGACACCGGAAGATCGTTCAGGTAGAAATGCAGACTTGACAGCGCTTCCTGGCTGGCTACCTCACCGGCATTATGGCCTCCCATTCCGTCGGCCAAGGCTATCGTAAAACGGTCGAGCGCCTCCACGTCTATTTCCGTACGATAAGTATCATTCCTGATAAACTTATCCCATACGAGAATCATGTCCTCGTTATTACTTCTGATGCAGCCTACATGACTGGCTGCAGTAATACTTAATTTTTTCATCTTAACTGATTACACAAACTTTTTACCTTTCTCTGTTATTTAACCTATGCTGACCTGCATGCTGACGTTGGCCAGAGTGACAATATCGCCATTCTTCAGCGACATGGGCACGTCGGGCATCAGCGCATGATCGTTCAGCTTCGTTCCGTTTGAGGAATGCTTGTCAATGATACTCCACCCCGTTTCGTTGTTATAGACCAACTGTGCATGAACACCCGATACATACATGTTGTTCTGGAAGTACTGGGTGTAGGGTCCCTGCCGCCGGCCTATCATGGCACCGTTCTGACCAACAATGCGAATGTCGAGATGGTCATTGTATAACGTCATGACGGGAATGTGATACTGGCTGCCGGACGTAATGACCGGAGTTCCGGAGGAGACTGACTGCGCCGTGAAGCTGCGGGCCGTGAACGAAACGCCTAACGATGTTTGCTGCAGGCTGTCCCTCTTCTGCTCCAGCTCCTCGGCACTGATCATCAGGTTACCGCAATAAATACAGCGGCGGCCCTTACCCACTCTTCCGCAACTGCTGCAATAGACCAAAGCCTGGCCACACTGGTCGCAGAATCGTGCGCCGTCGTCAATTTCTTCCTTACATGTCGGACATATTATCATAGTTCTATATCTTTTATGTCATCTGGCTCTATCAATTGGTAAGTTTCCGTCGTCACCTCTGACGGAGGCAGCGAGGCAACGCGCAAGGATAACTGCTGAACAGTAGCGTCCAGCAGATTGCGCATCTCGCGGGCATTGCCGAATGAGCTGTCCTTGTTGACAACCATGCGGCAGATCATGTCCATCAACTTAAACTCGGCAGCCGGCGACAACGAGTATTGTTCCTTGGCTGCCATCTTCTTGAAGATAGCCAGTAATTCGTCTTCGTTATAATCTTCTATGTGCAGTTTGTGAGTGAAGCGGCTCGCCAGTCCGGGGTTCACTGCCATGAACTCCTCCATCTTGTCCTTATAACCGGCAGCAATGACCACAAACTTACCGCGGTCATCCTCCATGCGCTTCATCAATGTGTCAATAGCCTCCTTGCCATATTGGTCGTTGCCGTCACTCAGCGTGTAGGCTTCGTCAATGAACAACACGCCACCCATTGCCTTGTCACACATACTGTTGACAATCTTCGGCGTTTCGCCCATATACTTTCCTACCAGCGTGGAACGGCTGGCCTCAACGACTCTCGACGTGGGGAGTATGTCCATGCTCTGCAGCACCTCGCCCATCTTACGGGCTATCGACGTCTTACCAGTGCCCGGATTTCCCGTCAGCACAAAATTCATTGACAACTGCTGAACCTTTCCGGCACCCATCGCTGCGCGCTGTTTCATAAACATGCTCTGCACAGCCAGTCGGCGTATCATGTTCTTCACTGAGCGCATACCCACAAACTCATCCATCTCGTTGAGCACTTCGTCCAACGGACGTGCGGCTTCGCTCTGGGTCATGGGCAGGTCGTCAACGGTAATGGCATACATATCCGCCTCATTAAACTGCGGATTGTTCACCTCGTTGATCAATCGCTGACTTTGCTTTTCCACTGCCTCATCAAACAACCGCCGTGCCTCGCGGGCATTGCCGAAGTTCTTGTCACGACGCAAATACAGCTGTTCAAACTGCCGGTGTACGGCATTCTGGGCATCTGCGTCAAGTGTAAACTTCTTCTCCTTTGCCAGATTAAGGAATATCTCCGTCAGTTCATCGGGCGTGTAGTCGTCAAAATGTATCGTCTGGGTGAAACGACTCTTCAGTCCCGGATTAGAGTCAATGAAGTCGTGCATCTGGTCGGTATAGCCGGCAACAATACAGATGAACTTTCCGCGATCGTCTTCGAGTCGCTTCAGTAAGGTGTCAATGGCCTCAGAACCGAACGAGTCACCATCACCCGACTTCAGGGTGTAGGCCTCGTCAATAAACAGCACGCCGCCCAAGGCAGAGTCAATGAGCTGATTCGTCTTAATGGCAGTCTGGCCACTATAGCCTGCCACCAGCTTGCTTCGGTCAGCCTCAACCAACTGACCACGCGAAATGATGCCCAACGTCCGGAACACATCAGCCATGATGCGGGCAACGGTTGTCTTGCCTGTTCCAGGATTACCCGTAAAGACGTAATGCTTTCCCTGGAACGTTTTCTGCTCGCCACGCATGACCTGAAGATTCAGGAAGGCAGAGAGATTCGAAATTTCTTTCTTTACCGACTGAAGGCCTACCAGCCCGTTCAGTTTCTCCAAGCACTCCGTGTAGCTCACAGCCTTCGGTGCCTCGTAAGGAATATCCCCAACCTGAATGGTCATCAGCTCGACATCGGACAACGATGACATGTTATTCTTCTGCAACCGTTCTGCCTGCTTATTACATATCTTGTCAAAGAGCTGACGAATGGTACGTCCGTTAGCAAAGTTCTTATCGCGCGCATTGTAGAGTTCGGTTATCATCTTACGGGCAAGTTCTTCAGCATCGTGGCTGAAGACGTACTTCTTATCCTTGGCGAACAACAGCATAATCTGGAACAATTGCTCGGGCGTATAGTCTTCTATGTCGAGGAAATAGTTGAAACGGCTCCTGAATCCAGGATTGACGCGGAACAGATTTTCCATCTCCATGCGGTAGCCGGCAGCTATGACCACAAACTTCCCGCGGTCATCCTCCATGCGCTTCATCAGCTTCTCCAGCACCTGGGCTCCCTGGTTGTCACGCTCGCCGGCAGAGTTTAACGGTGCCAAGGTGTAAGCCTCGTCAATAAAGAGGATGCCGCCCATAGCCTTATCGCAAAGACGGTCAACAATCTTGGGCGTCTCACCCTGATAGGGACTGACCATTTGTGCGCGGTCAACCTCCACCACATGTCCGCTGTCAAGATAACCGATGGCAGCAAGTATCTCGCCCAGCTTTCGGGCGATGGTCGTCTTACCCGTACCGGGGTTACCCGTCAGTATGATGTGCATGCCCATCTTCTCCTGCTCACCTAAGCCACGTTCCATTCGCTGAAGGCCATTCTGAATGGCAAAGGCCATTTCGCGAACCGCCTTCTTGACGGAATCCATGCCTATAAACCGGTCAAGGTCGCCCAGTATGTCGTCCAAGGTACGAACCGGCGGCACATAGCCCCGAATGTCCTGTTCCTCCACACATGAGCCTAACGAGCCTCGTCCGATGTAAGCCGTAAAGATGTCTTCTGCCGTCTTGCTGGCTATATGAGCAAAGCCAAAGGTTTCGTCCTTGGTCTTCACCTGATGCTTGAAGTAGCGCAGCAACTTATCGTTGGCATCCAGCGTAAACTCATTAAGACCATACTTGGCGTTCAGCATCATCTTACAGATTTTGTAGAGATCCTGAGCACTCTTTTCCGGAAGCCGGAAGGTATATTTAAAGCGGTTGGCAACAGCGGGGTTGCTGACAAGGAAATCCTCAAGTCCCTTCGGCAGTCCGGAAATGATGACGATGGGGTTGTCGTCCCAATGATCCATTTCCACAAAGAGCTTGTCCAGCGGATTGACCTGATTAGAGTACTTGTCGGGCAACAGCTTCTGCACATTGTCGAAGAACAAAATACCATTGCGGGCTTTCTTGATATTATCGTCCCACTTATCGACAAAGCGTGAAAAGTCAACAGCATCAACAATGGTCAGTTTGGGCTTTTCTATTATTTTATGCTGATAGAAATAATCGCGCAGCACTTCCGCCAGCATGGTCTTGCCGGTTCCAGTTTCTCCTATAATAATGGCGTTGAGACTGAGCCGTACTGAGGCAATGTCCTTACGCGAATGAAGGAAAGTGTAGGTATCGACTATTGTCTTCAGCTGAGCCTTCACGTCGTCCAGCCCGACTAACTTGTCGAGCACATTCGGCGAGACAAGTGGGTGTCCACACCACTTGCAGAACTTGGCTATTGACCGGTTTTCCTTATGACAATAATCGCAATTCATCATTCTACATCTTTTTGTACCTGCTTGACAGTCTTTGCCGGAGCAAGACTCCAGTTGTCCAGGTCAGGATTGCCTACATTCATGAGTTTGGGACTGTAAATCACCAATTCAGCCAACATCACGGTAACGAGCAGGCTCCACAGTATGTAGTGGAGCACCGATTCGCCTGCCACCGAGCGGACCTGATTCTGTGCATCATCCAGTAATCCGAACTTCGAACTCTTATAGCGGTATGAACGGGTTTTAAAGGTATAATAGAGAGGCTCCAACAGTTCTGACTTGATGTCATCACTCAGTATGGAGTCTAAGAGCTGCTGGTCATCCTTTCTGTCGCTACGGAAATCCGTAAGATGACAGATGGCCATATAAACAAGTGATATGACAAAGACAGCGGGCACAAAGAGTCCCGGGTGCGAATGCCCCAGATACTTCAAAATCCAGATAGGCACGGCCGAAGACATGAGTCCTAATGCTCCCCAAAGGCCGGAGAAGAAGATGCCATAGCCCCTGAAGTAAGCCCTGACAGCAACAATGATTGCCGTCATTCCGCCCAAAGGAATTCCTATGGTCATCAGGGAATGGTTCAACAGGAAGTCTCTGCCCGATATGCCAACAATAACCAACAGCAACAGCCAGAGTGCAGAGAGCCCGTAGAAGATGTATCGCCACATCTTCTCCTTTTGCTGCGCACGGTTATAGTTTTCGCGCACTCCGTTGAACTTCTTTAATGTCTCTTCCTTTGCATTGATATAGCGCTTGTAATAAACCTGCTGGCGGTCTATTTCTCCCAGTTTAATAACCCATTGCTCCAAGGTACGCTCATAGCTGTATTCCTCGCTGAAGTCCTTGTACGGATCTTCGTGATACCATACTGACATCCACTGTGAGAAAGAACCATCGCGCATCTCAGACTTAATCTGCGGATAGAGGCTATTGTCTATATGCAAGCCGTCGTTAAGCACCGTTCCGTCATGCAGCACATAAACGGGTGTCACGCCGAGAATGCGACACATTCTGTAGGCAGCTGTGCGTATGTCGTAGGCACTCAGGCGTTCGCGGTTCTCCTCACTCTTTAAATCGAAATTGCGCGTTGCCTCGTTCAGTATCCGTAGCCATCCATGCAGTTGTGCGAAATAGGCAAAGCGTCCGTCGGGGTCAGAGAAGTCGGCCAGTTCCTTCGCCACATCACTATCGTTCATTCTTTGCCAGCGTACAAGATTCTGCTTGAGCAGTTCGCCCACTTTCTGAACGGTATCAGCACTCTTCAGATCATAGGCTGCACTACGATAAACATTATAGAGCACCTTATAAGCCAACTGTTTCGAGTAGGGCTGCCCTGCCGTCATAATGCGAACGGCCTCACATGCCATACGGTCCTCATGGCTGTACATCCACGACAGGAGTCTGCCGTCAGTCAGGCTCTTCCATTCATCCTCTGATACTTCATAGTTGCCAAATGCCTTTACTATGTCAGGAAGTGACATCGATGCATACCTGGCAAGGAACGGAATGTCCTTATCTATCTCATACACCGTACGCAGAATAGCGATACGTCCGTCGAACCCCTTTTTATATTCAAAGTAGCTGTGCAGTCTGTCAATATCAGCTGCTGAGTGCGACTCCAGGTAAAGCCACAATTTATCGTTGGGGTTACGAAGCAAAATGCTGTATTCCTCGATGTTGCTCAACATGGAAATAGCCACGCTATGCACATCGTCGCATAAATTTCCCTTCACGTCCTGATACGGGTAGGTCGGCTCCATTGCATAGATGGCCGCCATCAGGCCTGCCCTTTGGTCAGCAGGGTACCTGTTCTGTACAATATCTTTCAGTACCGTACTGAGCTTTGTGTTACCACACTGCTCCAGCCAGTTCGTAAGCCGTCCTCCGTAGAGATAGCCTTTTGCCAGTTTCTCGTTCTCTATCAGCAACGGAATGAGCTCATGTATGTTCTCGGCAATGAGGTTCTTGTCAGGGTCAACCACAAAGCTCTTATACCTGAGAACGGGTGATGATATATCAACCTTAGGCGACTCGCCCAAGAACCATTTTTCTACTTCGTCATAAGTCCAGCGTGACTGCGGGTTCACAGTCGTCAGTCCCTGTATCAGCAACTTCACGCGGTCAGGCAGTTCGTTGATTCTGGGTATGCGTCCTTCGTTCTTGCGGCGCATCATGACGCGTTCGTTCACCGTCATCGGACTCTCTCCGAGCCAGTAGGTCAGCAGCGTGATACCCAGCGAATAGTAGTCAACGGCAGGCGAAATCTCCACCACCCCGTCGATTACGTCATTATACATCTCAGGAGCCGCATACACGGGGGTACGGGCCTGCGTGGTGCGATGTAGCCGTTCGTCATTCGACAACATGGAGGAAATGCCGAAGTCACCCAGCACCACCTCCGTATGCTCTTTGTCCCTGAAGAAGAAATTACTGGGCTTGATATCCTTGTGGATAATACCATTATTATGGCAGAAAGCCAATGCAGCAGCAGCCTGTAACGCTACGCGGCGGAACTGGTCAAGGTCTCCGTCGGCAGAACTCTCGTTCAGCGTGCCGCCCTGCATGTACTCCATCAGCTCATAGTCACGGTTCTTCCCTTCTACGTATGTCTTGCCATAATCCATCAGCCGCATAATCATTTCCATGTTCATGTTCCTGACAATTTTCAGCAAGTTCTTCTTAATGACAAAACTGGGATAATACACTTTCAGCACATACTGCTGCTCATCCCGTTCCACCAGATAGACCTGGGCTTCGCCGGAATTATCACTCAGACAACGAATATTCTTATAACGGCAGCCTTTCAGCAAGAAATCGTCATTATTTACATCGGGCTTGTCTGCCTGAATCACCGTCCTTTTTGTCGTGATGTCGGCAGAAGCCGCTGCTGTTGTACGCGCCGTCTTAAGTGCCGAGTCACCGGCCTTATGATCTTCCGCTGGCTGTGTTTTGTCAATTCTTAACGTCTCATCCATCATTTGTCATCATTAATTTCTGCCGAAGTAGCATTACCTAATATTACCCATTTTCCCCCAAGCTGCGGTTTAGCACATCCACAAGGACTACTATGCATGGCATGCTTGAAATTGCATACCCATGCCAAGCGGACTCCCATGGGTTTTGTGGCCATAGCATAATTACGAGCCTGAACCGGCGACGGCTGTGAGGGAGCTGACAACTTTTCCAGAATTGTTGAGAGTAACTTTAACTTCTCTGATTTCCGCTCGGCTAACTCATCCTTCGACAGCAGCTCTTTCTTGATTACAGGAATAATGGGGTTTTCCACTCCCCTGTCCTTTGCCAGAAGTGTCAGGACACGCTCACGCAACTGCCTGTTCATCTGGTCTCTCACAATGTCCTTGTCTGACGTATAGGGAATCATGTCGTCCAAGGCCATATAATCGCCCACGATACTCATCATTTCCCGATAGTCCTCGCTCTTCTCCACCTCGGCCATCAGGTTCTTTGCCTCCTGGGTAAGAGGAGTACCACACTGGGCGCAGAATGAGAAATTATTCAACTTACGGCAAACGGGACAGACAATGCCTCCCCTCGGACTTCCGCACTCTGGACAGAAGGCCTCGTTCCCACTCAGATGACCGCCGCAGAAAGAGCAGACATCCTGACGAACATAGTGATGGCATTTCTCGCAATAGTCAGCATCAGGCTCCATCTCGGCACCACAATGAGGGCACAGGGACATGTGAAGCGGTTTCCCACATGTTGCACAAAACATAGCCTCGGCATCGTTCTCGGCTCCGCAATGCGGGCACTGCATAGCCGTGGCCTGCTGCTTTTTCGGCTCAAGCTGTTGCTGTTCTTGCGACTCTGCTTCTGCCTTTTCAGGCTCTTGCCGCAATGAATTAGGAGTTCTGTTAGTTTTTTCTAAATTTAATTGATCCTCGTTCATCATAAGAGTGTTCATAAAGACAGTTGCAAAGTTATAAAAAAAATTGAAACCATGAAACAAAAACCGCCGTAAATTTCATTTACGACGGTCTTTTACCTTGATTTAGCACCTTTTTACCACAACGGGAGGCGTTTTTCCTTCGGAATATACATTTCGTCACCCTCTTTTATGCCGAATGCCTCATACCAGGCATCAATGTGTGGAAGGGCTCCGTTAACACGCCAACGTCCGAGGGCATGGGGGTCGCTCTTGGTCCTGTTACGTATTTCTGCCTCGGTAATATTGCCTGCCCACACACCAGCATAGGCCAGGAAGAAACGCTGTTCGGGGGTCAGTCCGTCAATGACGGGCAGCGGATTGTTCTTCGTAGCGTTCTTGAAGGCAGCAAAAGCCACCTGCAGACCTCCGTGGTCAGCCAGGTTCTCGCCCAGCGTCAGACGGCCGTTGGCCTTCAGGTCAGGCAGCACATTAATGTTCGAGAAGAAGTCGGCATACTTATCGGTTCGCTCCACGAAGTTCTTTCCGTCCGACTCTGTCCACCAGTCATGCATGTTTCCGTCCTTGTCGAACTGGCGTCCCTGGTCGTCAAATCCATGCGTCATTTCGTGGCCTATCACCACGCCGATAGCACCATAGTTAAAAGCGTCGTCAGCGGTCGGGTCAAAGAACGGAACTTGCAGAATACCAGCGGGGAAGCAGATTTCGTTCGTGGTAGGGTTATAGTATGCGTTAACCGTCTGCGGCGTCATGTACCAGTCGTCACGGTCAACGGGTTTGCCAGCCGTGTGCTCTATCTCCCACTTGTTCCAGAAGCGGTTGCACTCCTTCATGTTCTCATAGTACGACTTAGCAGGATCAATGGTCAGTCCACTCAGGTCAATCCACTTGTCGGGATAGCCTATCTTCACATAGAAGGTATTAAGTTTCAGCAGCGCGTTCACCTTGGTGGAATCGTTCATCCAGTCTTGTGCGGCAATACGCTCGCCCAAGGCTATCTGCAGGTTGTGCACCAGTTCCTTCATGCGCTCCTTCGACGAGGCGGGGAAGTATTTCTCCACGTAGAGCTTACCGAGTGCCTCACCCATCACGCCTTCCACCTGATTAGTGGCGCGCTTCCAGAGCGGATAGTTCTCCTTGCGGCCTGACAGTACCTTACCGAAGAACTCGAAGTTGGCCTGGGCCACCTCTTCGCTCAGATAACTGGCAGCGCCCTGTATCTGGCGCCACTCCATGTAGTCACGATAAGTGGCAGGAATCAGCTTGGCCACCACGATGTCGGCACCCTCCATGAAGCTGGGCTGGCCAACCACCATTTCCTGAATGTAACGGCTTTCTATGCCCTTGGCATTCATGAGTTTCTCCAACTGCAAATGGGGGTATTTGCTGTCAAACTCCGCGAGCGTCATCTTGTTGTAGTTAGCCTGCGGGTCACGAAGCTCCGTACGCGATTTCGAGACCTGGGCCAGTGCCGTCTCCACCTTCATGATGTTCTTCATCTTCTGCTTCGATGCCTTCTCGCTGAATCCGAAGAGCTGGAACATGCGTACAATGTGCTGCTTGTAGGCTTCGCGGATTTTGGCCGTTGCCTCGTCGTTGTCCAAGTAGTACTCCTTCTGTCCCAGTGTAATGCCGCCCTGTGCCACGTTCAGAATGTTCTGCGTAGCATTCTTCTCGTCGGCTGCTATGCCTGCGCGGAAGAAACCTGAGCCGCCATACTGTGCCAGCTCCAGCTGAATGTCGAAGAGCTGCTGCATGGTCTTGGCCTTCTCCATTCGCTTAATCATCTCCATGACGGGTGCCGTACCCTCCTGGGCGCGGCGCACGGAGTCCATAGCCAGTTTGTAGAGGTCAGAGAGCTTCTGCTCCACCGTTCCCTTGGCGTAGGTGTTGGTCTGCAACTCTTTCAAGATGCTGTTAATACGCTTGTCGTTGTCCTGTGCCAGACGGTCGAAACTGCCAAAGCGCGAATAGGCGGCAGGCAGCGGGTTTTTCTTCATCCATCCACCACAGGCATACTCATAGAAATCGGTACCCGGCTTAGCTGCCGTGTTCATGTCGGTCAGGTCAAGTCCTGACTTCAACGGTGTCTGTGCCTGAAGCGCCACAGCCATCGATGCGATTGCCATCATTGTCAATAGTCTTTTCATTATTATTCTACTGTTATTGATTAGTTAATTGAAGTTTCCCTCTCTTATGACCCCCTCTGACTTCTGACCCCCTCTGACTCCCCCTGTAGGGGGAGGACGGCATGCGTGCATGCCCTTGAGTAGTAATGGTCCCCCTCCTACAGGAGGGGCCAGGGGAGGTCACAAATTCCCTGACCCCCTCTAATTCCTGACCCCCTCTGACTCCCCCTGTAGGGGGAGAACAGATACTTTGCATGCCCTTGTGTAGTGATCGTCCCCCTCCTACAGAAGGGGTTCTTGCTCTGGCAAGCGTCCCTGCGGGCCGAGCGAGGGGAGGTCACTTCGGGCTTAATTTTACTGATTATCTCGCTATTCATGGAGGTAGGAAACTTTAGTTAGTTAATTCTTCCAGTTCCTCCGATAGTTTTTCCCATCGTTCCACTTCCTCGTCCAGTGCCCGCTTGGTAGTGGTGTATTCTGTGACCAGCACCATGTCGGAAGCCTTTTCCGGGTCCATCAACAATTGGTCGAGTTCCTTCAGCCGCTGTTCCATATCGTTGATCTTGCGCTCACTCTCCTCGACAGCCCGCTCTGCTTTGCGCAGCCGCCGCTGCTGTTCCTTGTGTTGGGCGTAGTCCTGCTTGGACTCATGGGGCTTATTGGCCTCATTGGCCTTATTGGAAGTAACCTCGCCCAACTGGTTAAGCTCAGTCACCTGCCGGCTGCGCAGGAAGTCGTAGATGCCGCCCAAGTGCTCGCGCACCTTGCCGCCGCCAAACTCATACACCTTCGTCACCAGCCCGTCAAGGAACTCACGGTCGTGGCTGACCACGATGGCCGTTCCGTCGAAAGCCTTGACGGCCTCCTTCAGCACGTCCTTCGACGCCATGTCGAGGTGATTGGTCGGCTCATCCAGAATAAGCAGGTTGACAGGTTCCAGCAGCAGCTTGATCATGGCCAGTCTCGACCGCTCGCCGCCACTCAGCACCTTGACCTTCTTGTCGCTGGCCTCGCCACCGAACATAAAGGCCCCGAGCAGGTCGCGTATCTTCAGGCGTATGTCGCCCTTCGCCACGTTGTCAATGGTCTGGAACACCGTCAGGCTCTCGTCCAGCAGCTGTGCCTGGTTCTGTGCGAAATAGCCTATCTGCACGTTGTGACCTATCTTCAGCTGCCCGTCGAAGGGTATCTCGTTCATGATACATTTCACCAGCGTAGTCTTTCCCTCGCCGTTCTTACCCACGAAGGCCACTTTCTCGCCTCGCTTAATGGTCAGGTTCACGCCCGAGAACACCGTGTGCTCCCCATAACGTTTGCCCACCTCGTCGCAAATGACGGGATAGTCACCCGACCGCAGACAGGGCGGGAACTTCAGGTGCAGGGCCGACGTATCCACCTCGTCTATCTCGATGGGGACCATCTTCTCTAACTGCTTGATTTTCTGCTGTACCTGCACGGCCTTCGTCGCCTGATAGCGGAAACGCTCTATAAACTGGCGCATGTCGGCCATTTCCTTCTGTTGGTTCTCGTAGGCACGCTGCTGCTGTTCGCGGCGTTCGCGGCGCAGCACCACATACTCGTCGTACTTCACCTTATAGTCGATAATGTGTCCGCACGATATTTCGAGCGTGCGGTTACATACATTATTGATGAATGCACGGTCGTGACTGACCAGCATGACAGCCGACGGCGACGTGGCCAGAAACTGCTCCAGCCACTGTATGGACTCAATGTCCAGATGGTTGGTCGGCTCGTCAAGCAGCAGCACGTCAGGACGTTGCAACAGTATCTTGGCCAGCTCAATACGCATGCGCCAACCGCCCGAGAACTCACTCGTGGGGCGACCGAAGTCCTCACGACGGAAGCCCAGTCCCACCAGCGTGCGTTCCAGCGCTGCCTCCTGGCTCTCGGCACCCATCATCAGGTAGCGCTCGTGTGCCTGGGTGTAGCGTTCCACCAGTGCCATATAGTCGTCGGTCTCATAGTCCGTGCGCTCGCCCATCTGCCGCTCCAGCTCCGCCACGCGCTGCTTCAGCGCAGCTACGTCGGCAAAGGCCTTGCGGGCCTCGTCGGCAACGGTAGTGTCGTCAGCCAGCACCATCACCTGCGGCAGGTAGCCCACCTGCGTATCCTGCGGGACACTCACCCTGCCGTCGGTTGGCTGCTGCAGGCCACTGATGATTTTCAGCAGCGTTGACTTTCCTGCTCCGTTCTTGCCCACCAAGGCGATGCGGTCTTTGGCGTTCACCACGAACGATGCGCCCTCAAACAGCGGCTTCGCGCTGAACTCGACCTTCAAATTCTCTATAGAAATCACCTTTTTTCTTTATTTGTAATGGTTTTACGGATGCAAAGGTAGTGTAAAAAATCGACTTAGCGAAGAATTTGTCTTTATTTATTTTGTATTTCACCCGCTTTTTCGTATATTTGCAGTCAAAACTTAATTATCAATGACAATCAAGAAATGATCAAGATATTTACCCGACTCATTGCCACGGAGTTGCACCTCAACGAACACGCGGTAGAGAACACGCTCAAGCTGCTCGACGAGGGGTGCACCATTCCCTTTATTTCACGCTACCGCAAGGAACGCACCGGAGGGCTCGATGAGGTTCAGATAACCGCCATCAGCGACCGTGTGGAACGCCTGAAGGAGATAGCACACCGCAAGGAGACCATCGTTAAGACCATTACCGAACAAGATAAGATGACGCCCGAACTGCAGCAGCGCATCAGCGACTGCTGGGATGCTACGACGCTCGAAGACATCTACCTGCCCTACAAGCCGCGCCGCAGGACACGCGCACAGGTTGCCCGCGAACGGGGACTGGAGCCGCTGGCACAACTCCTGATGCTGCAACGCGAACCGCACCCGGCAGAGACCGCCAAACGCTTTGTCAAGGGTGACGTTACCAACACGGCCGAAGCCCTGAAGGGCGCGCAGGACATCATAGCCGAACAAGTGAGCGAGGACGAGCGCAACCGCAACAGCGTGCGTGCCGCCTTCCGCCGCGAGGCTTTCATTGTCTCCAAGGTTGTCAAAGCCAAGAAGGATACTGACGAGGCCCAGAAATACAGCGACTACTTTGATTGGGAAGAACCTCTGAAGCGTTGCTCCAGCCACCGTCTGCTGGCCATGCGCCGTGGCGAGGAGGAAGGCGTGCTGCGCGTCAGCATCACCATTGAGGATGACGACGCCATAGCACGGCTGAAGCGTAGTCTTCCCCCTACCCCGTCACAAGAAGGGAGAGCCTGCCGCCGCCTGTTAGAAGAGGCTGTCGAGGACGGCTACAAGCGACTGCTGCTGCCCAGCATAGAGACCGAGTTTGCAGCCCTCAGCAAGCAGCGGGCCGACGAAGAGGCCATCAACGTCTTCGCCCAGAACCTGCGCCAGCTGCTGCTCTCGGCTCCGCTTGGCCAGAAGCGTGTCATGGGCATCGACCCGGGCTTCCGCACGGGCTGCAAGGTGGTGTGTCTGGACGCGCAGGGCAACCTGCTGCACCATGAGGCCATATTTCCCCACCCGCCCATTAACCACCGCATGCAAGCCACCGTACACCTGCAGCAGATGCTGGCCGACTACCACATCGAGGCCATCGCCATAGGCAACGGCACCGCCAGCCGCGAGACGCGTGCCTTCGTCGAAGACGTGTTGTCCTCCACCCAACACCCCGCACCCACCACCTACGTCGTCAGCGAAGACGGCGCCTCGGTCTATTCCGCATCGAAGGTGGCCCGCGACGAGTTCCCCGACGAGGATGTCACCGTGCGCGGAGCCGTCTCCATAGGCCGCCGACTCATGGACCCGCTGGCCGAACTGGTGAAGATTGACCCGAAGAGCATCGGTGTGGGACAGTATCAGCACGACGTGGACCAGACCAAGCTGAAGCACTCGCTCGACCACGTGGTGGAGAGCTGCGTCAACTCCGTTGGCGTGAACCTCAACACCGCCTCACAGCACCTGCTGACCTACGTCAGCGGACTGGGCCCCGTGCTGGCGCAGAACATTGTGGATTACCGCCGCGAGCACGGAGCCTTCACCAGCAGGGCACAACTGAAGAAGGTGCCCCGACTCGGGCCCGCCGCCTACCAGCAGAGTGCCGGATTCCTACGCATTCCTGAAGCTAAGAACCCACTCGACAACTCGGCCGTTCACCCCGAGAGCTATGCCATCGTCGAGCAAATGGCAAAGGACAACGACTGCACCGTAGCCGACCTCATTAATAATAAGGAGAAGCGTGCGGCCATCGACATCAAGAAGTATGTGACGGCCGACGTCGGCATGCCCACCCTTACTGACATCATGCACGAACTGGAGAAACCCGGACGCGACCCGCGCGAACAGATTGAGGAGTTCGAGTTCGACGACAGCGTACAGACCATCGACGACCTGCATGAAGGCATGGAGCTGCCCGGCATTGTGACCAACATCACTAACTTTGGGGCGTTTGTCGATATAGGCGTTCACCAGGACGGACTGGTGCACGTCTCGCAACTGGCCGACCGCTACGTCAGCGACCCCACGCAGGTAGTGCGGCTCCACCAACATGTGCGCGTGCGCGTCATGGCCGTCGATTTGCGCCGCAAGCGTATCTCCCTCAGCATGAAGGGACTGAACAAGACATAATCCTTTAAGCCCATGAACCAACTGAAAAAAATAATAGCCAATACCTTATCCGTACGCATCAGCCTGATGGTGGTACTTGCTGTTGCTTTGCTGTTAGGCATAGCGCTGTTCGTGATGTTCAGCTTCTCGCGCAAGGTATTAAGACAGGAAGCGCTTGAGAAAGCCGGACAGACGCTCACCGCCACCGTGCAGCATACCGACAACGTACTGTTAAGCGTGGAACAGGCGTCAGGCAACATCTACTGGGACATGATGCAGCATCTGGACGAGCCGGACCGTATGTTCGACTACTGTCGGGAACTTCTGGAAGCCAACCCTTACATTGACGGCTGCGCCATTGCTTTCGAGCCCTATTACTACAAGAGTCGCGGACAGTACTTCATGGCTTACCTGCACCATGAGCACTCAGGCCAGCTGAACACCGAGGACTCACACCTCATTCAGTCAGAGACGTTCGGTAACGTTCCCTACACAGAGCAGTCGTGGTACACTTTACCTTTGGAAAACGGACACCCCAGCTGGGTTGGGCCGCTAAAGAACGAAGACGCTGAAGACGAAGCACTCATCTCTTTCTGCCTGCCTATATATAATAAGGAGGGACGCGCCATTGGGGTACTTGGCGTTGATGTGACGCTGGCCCTGCTCTCCGATATTGTGCTGTCAGCCAAGCCCTCACCAAACTCCTATGCCGTACTGCTGGGAAGCGACGGTTCGTTCATCGTTCACCCCGACAGCACCAAACTGCTGCACGAGACGGTTTTCTCGACGCCTGCCAATGATACTGACCCAGAGGTGGAAGAAGCCGCACGCGCCATGGTGGCCGGTGAGACGGGCTACCGGCATTTACGACTGGACGGTGTTGACAGCTACGTCTTCTACAAGCCCTTTACGCGCGCCGTTGTGCCTGGCCGGTCAATGAACAAGCTGGGATGGAGCGCAGGCATTATCTACCCTGAGGACGACATCTTCGGCGACTATAACCAGCTGCTGTACATAGTGCTGGCCATTGCCGGCATTGGCCTGCTGCTGCTGCTGGTGCTCTGCCAGTTGTTCACCCACCACCAGCTGCTGCCCCTGCGTATGCTGACCGAGTCAGCCCGGCGCATTTCGGAAGGGCACTACGACGAGACCATACCCGACAGCCGGCATCACGACGAAGTGGGACGCCTGCAGGCCAACTTCAGGCAGATGCAGCTGGCGCTGTCGGCCAACATGGGCGAGCTGGAACGCCTGAACGAGACGCTGCGCGAACGCGGTGCCGGACTGGCCGAAGCCTACGAACAGGCCCGTGAGGCCGACCACATGAAGACCGCTGTGCTGCACAACATGACTAACCAGATGCTGACCCCCGTCAACGCCATCAGCAGCAACGTTGACGAGCTGTGCCACAACAGCCGCACCCTGAAGCCTGCGGAAGTGCAGCAGCTCGTGACTGACATTCTGCATGAGGGGAAAAACATAACCGACGTGCTCAACGACCTGCTTGAAGTTAATAATAAGAAGAAATGAAAACCATCATTGACCATATACGACAGTCGCTTTCGACGAAGCTCAGCCTGGGCATTGTGCTGCTCACGACGCTGGTCTTCGTCCTCTCGCTGGGCATTCTGTTCTTCCAGTCGCGCAACAACATCAGACAGGAAGCGCAGGAACACGCCGTCAGCGTGCTCGATGCCACCTCACACCGCGTGAAGAGCTACCTCTCGACCATTGAGACGGCCACCAATGCCAATTACCAGATAGCACTCAGAAACATGCAGCCCGACTCGCTGCTGGCACTCTCAAGGCGCATCGTCACGCTCAATGCCAACGTCAACGGCTGCTCCATCACCACCGAGCCATATACCTTCCCGCAGTATGGCCGCTACTTCTCGGCCTATTCCGTCAGGTTCGGCAACGACAGCATCAGCACCGTCAGGGAAGCCGAATACGAATACTTCGACAAGATATGGTACAAGGCACCGCGCCGACTGGGCGAGCCGTGCTGGGTTGACCCCTTCGACGACTATAACGAGGGTACGCTCTCGGCCACCGACATGATTGCCTCCTACTGCCGGCCGCTCTACCACAACGGACACTTCGTCGGCGTCATCTCTACCGACCTGTCGCTCACCCGCCTGTCGCAGATTATTGCCACCGAGGAGCCCTACCCTAACGCCTATTTCCTCATGCTCGGACAAGACGGGCACTACTTCGTACACCCAGACTCCACACGCCTGGTTGACAAGACCATCTTCGACATGAATGACGCGCAGGACGGCACTGACATTATAGCCATTGGCCACCAGATGACTACGGGTAAGCAGGGCTCACTGTTCACCACCATCGACGGAAAGCCATCGCTGGTCTGCTATCAGGCTGTGCCAGGCACCAACTGGAGCCTTGCACTGGTGTGCCCCGAAAGCGACATTCTGCATAACTACTACAAGCTCAGCTATGTGCTCGTACCGCTCCTCGTCATTGGCTTCATACTCATCTTCCTGCTGAGCCGCCACATCGTCATTGGTGCCGTCAAGCCGCTCAACCGGCTGGTCAGCCAGTCACAGCGCATAGCCGCCGGACACTACGACGAGCAGATTCCCTACTCCCCACGCACCGATGCCGTAGGAATGCTGCAGAACAGCTTTGCCACCATGCAGCAGTCGCTCAGCCGCCACGTCAACGATATTGTCCACGTGAACGAAGAAACGCAGCAGCGCAACGCCGAACTGCAACAGGCGCGCCAGCTGGCCGAGGAAGCCGGACGGCAGAAGACGGCCTTCATTCAGAACATGACCCACCAGATACGCACGCCGCTCAACATCATCAACGGTTTCGCACAGGTGCTTCGCGACAACTTCTACGAGCTGTCGGCCACCGAGCGCAACAAGATTTCCGACTTGATGGAGCACAACGCCAATACGCTCAACCGCATGGTCCTCATGCTTTACGACATTTCCGAAGTCGGACTGTCGGAAGAGCTGCGCAGCCACCGCCACGAGCAGGTGCTGTGTAACGAGTTGGCACGCGAGTGCATAACGTCAACCCGCCTGCATTTCCCCAATCTGCCCATTCAGTTTGAGACCACGCTGCCCGACACCTTCTTCATTCGCAGTAATAAGCTCTACCTGATGCGCAGCATTCGCGAGATACTCTACAACTCAGCCAAATATTCCGACGGAGAGCACATCACGCTGCAACTGTCGGCTACGGCCTATACCGTAAAGTTCGTCTTCAGCGACACAGGCCCAGGCATCGCCGACCTTTACCAGCCGCTCATGTACGTTCCTTTCACCAAGGTGAACGACCTCTCGGAAGGCCTCGGACTCGGACTTCCCCTGACCCAGCGCCACGTTGCCAACCTGGGCGGCACGCTGACCCTCGACACCACCTACCACGAAGGCTGCCGCTTCGTCCTGGAGCTGCCCATCACCAGCAATGCATAGACAAAAAGCGTCGCACCTACTGAGAGTTGCGACGCTTTCATTCAAGCAAAACTTGTTTGCTGTAGTTTTTACTTATTAGCAACCTTGGCAACGATAGCCTTGAAAGCCTCAGGGTTGTTGACAGCGAGGTCAGCGAGCACCTTACGGTTAATCTCGATGCCGGCCTTGTTCAAACCACCCATCAGAGCAGAATAGCTCATACCCTCGAGACGAGCGGCAGCGTTGATACGCTGAATCCACAGGGCACGGAAGGTGCGCTTCTTGTTCCTACGGTCGCGATAAGCATAGGTAAGACCCTTTTCCCAAGTGTTCTTGGCTACTGTCCAAACATTCTTACGGGCACCGAAGTAACCACGTGTAAGTTTCAGAATTCTCTTTCTCTTTGCTCTTGAAGCAACATGATTAACTGATCTTGGCATAGTTTTCTTTTACTTTAAATGTTTGACAATAGGTTTAACGGAGACACAACAGGTCGCGGACCTGCTTCATGTTAGAAACGTCAACGATGCTGTAACCCGTCAGGTTACGCTTCTGTTTCTTGGTCTTCTTCGTGAGAATGTGGCTGTGGTAAGCATGATGTCTCTTGATCTTACCCGAACCGGTGAACGAGAATCTCTTCTTTGCACCGGAGTTTGTCTTTACTTTTGGCATTGTTTTTTTTGTTTTTAAATTGTTATTTATTATACGGTGGCAACGCATATACCGGGCGTTACGCACCAAGTTTATTTTCTATTCATCCTCGCTCGTCCCGGTCAGCTTCTTCAGCGCGTCGGCACTGATTTTGGCGTTGGCCAGCAGACCGCCGTTGGCAGGCTTCTCGGCCTCTACCATGATGCGCTCAGCCTCCTTGGCCTCAGCCTCGCGGCGCTCGTTGTCACGCTTCTGCTGGCTCTTCTTGGCCACACCGGCCTTCTTCGGGGCCAGGTAGAGGAACATCTTCTTGCCCTCCAAGCTCGGCATCGACTCCACCTTGCCGCACTCCTCCAGGTCGTTGGCAAAACGCAGCAGCAGCACCTCGCCTTGCTCCTTGAACAGGATGCTCCGGCCACGGAAGAATACGTACGCGCGTACCTTATTACCTTCCTCCAGAAACTCCTTGGCGTGCTTCAGCTTGAACTGGTAGTCGTGCTCGTCCGTCTGAGGTCCGAACCTTATTTCCTTTACTTCCACCTTCACCTGCTTGGCCTTCATCTCCTTCTGGCGCTTCTTCTGCTGGTAGAGGAACTTACTGTAGTCAATCAAACGACAAACGGGCGGCTGCGCATTCGGCGATATCTCCACAAGGTCAACGCCTTGGTCGCGAGCCATATCCAGTGCCTGACGGGTCGGAACAACGGTGCTGCCACCATCTCCCACAATGCGTACCTCGCGAACGCGAATCTGCTCATTCACGCGGTACTGATTCTTCATGTTGTCGTTCTTCATTAACTATTTTTAGTTCTACTTTCGTGTTAAACGGCTGCAAAGGTACGACAAATCAATGAATTAACAAAATATTTTTGCAAAAATTCTTGCCCATTCCGCCAACTTTTTATACTTTTGCCCGAAAATTACTGCTCAAGAAGTGTGTTTTTTAATGAGAAATGAGAAATGAGTAATGAGAAATGAGGAATGTGAATGTAGAAATGTTGAAATAAGCTGCGCCAACGGCATTCCTTCATTTCTCATTTTAATTTCTCATTTTTCATTCCTCATTTCTAATTTACGGATTAACCGGCTCCGGCGTCGCGTTCGACTGCTGAACGTAGTTTTCGTACTTCTTCAGCTTGCGCTCGGGCATGAGCGTCTGCACAGTGCCGCCGTTCGTCTTCTTACGCTCGGGACGGAAGAGCACACCCACGTTCTTCACGTTCTCCTCAACGTCGTAGGGATTCTCGTCGGTCACAGCCTGGTACTTGGCACGAATGCGGGGCGAGAACGTGCCCAGCCCGTCCAACTTCACGGTGAACCCGTCAGCCAGCTTCTCCGTCAGCACGTCGGCCAGCTCGTCGAGCACAGCCTTCACGTCAGAGCGCTTCACCGATGCGTTCTTCTGAATTTTCTCGGCCACGTCTTCGGTAGTGGTCGTACCCAGTGTGCGGACGCGGGCCACGAACTGCCCGTAGTTGTCCGACTTCTCATTGTTGCATTTCTGCAGGACATAGTTGATTGCCATGGTATTAAACAATTAACGATTAAAAAGGTAAAACATTAAAGATCATGCATGGTGCATTTTTCGAGAGTTCTGCGGCATTGCTGCCTGGGCGTTCAAGACTGCTTCCACGGGTGTTTCTCATACAGCCTTCATTCGCGTGTTTTTCATGGTATTAGATTCCATCTTTATTACACTGCAAAGTTACAAAAAATAACTGAAATATCCAAACATTTAAGCAATTATTTTACAGGAAATTTAAAATATTTTCTTTAAGCCTAAAATCCGCAGATAATTTTTCGATTGTCTGATTTAGTCCTTGCTTATGATGATTCTGTCTGACTCTGGGCTTAGAAACGCTTGAGCTTGACTTGTATGCAGACACCTTCCCCTTACCCCGTAA
>Ga0256404_1002361_pt1 | contig 41869 bp, 57 predicted proteins | sample RumenRJG_01DNA_FD_185990 | JGI IMG/M metagenome (GOLD analysis project Ga0256404, IMG submission 185990) | Bovine rumen microbial communities from Lethbridge, Alberta, Canada - RJG_01 | ecosystem: Host-associated > Mammals > Digestive system > Stomach > Rumen | place: Canada: Alberta | collected... | reverse complement strand
GTGATTATGACTGTGGGAGCTGGTATGATTTACGCAAAAAGGGATCTCGCTTCATAATGATTAGATTTTAGTTGCTTGTTTTCTGATTTTAAATAAGAAAAAATTGAGTTGTTTCTCTACTTTGCATAGGTAGTAAATATAAGTTCTGTGTTTATGATATTTTATAGGACAATATGAAGTGCCCCACATTTATAAATAAGGTGTAAATTCTTTCAGTTTTATGCATATTCTGCATTTTATAGAATCGGGGATGTGAAAAACTCGATTGAGTTTTTTTGCATCTCCCTTTTTGTACCTGTTGTGTATAAATGACTGAAATCATGCGCAAAGAAAGCGCACTTCCCCTACCCCATAGAAATCCTTTTTTGAATCTATGCGGCAGTTCTGTTTCTCATCTTTTTTTTCTGATATTTATATAGATTGTGGCCTGTCGCCACGAGTAAAACTTCCAGTTTTACGAGGTGAATGCGATGGAAAAAGACATAATGAATGGGATTTGTACTGTGTGCAATCAAAGATATGATGCTATTAGAATTTTGAAACAGCTAAACGGTGAGTAACTTCAAATTTGAATTTGGATAAAGGATAGTTATGTTGAAGAAGTATAGAGTAGGATTTGATATTTTTGGATTACTATTATTTTTAATGGATGGGAATAAATGGCTGTAAAAAGTACTGTTGCAGTAATGTTAAAGATTCAAATAATGTAAGTGAAAAGTGAATAAGTACAAGATTGGCATTTTTATAATTATAAATAATAATCTTGTGCAGCAAACAGATTGATGTTATTGAAATCAAATATAATTGTAGAAATTGTTTTCATTTTGTTTTATAATGAAAGTGTCGTCAAAGTGTCGTCAAACTTTTCGGAAACTAAAAATAGTGACGATATAAGATATAGAAAAAGCCTATAAACAGGCGATTTGATAAGTCGAAAATTAAGAAAAAAAGTCAATAAGCTCCGTGAAGGTGGTAGAACAGTAGGTTCAGGTAAGGTTGCTACAATCATCGAATAATCTTGAACGTTAATTACGAGAAGATTTTAGATAAGTATATAGAACCCAGAGAGTGCTTGCACTCTTTGGGTTTTTTATGTTTATCAAAACTCTGAATTTTTATGGACGTACGAAAGATTTGCAGATAAGAGAAAAACTATAAGTGTATATTTTAAAAATAACAAATAGTAAAAATACACAATCACCACATTACCACATCTTACGTTCTATATTTAACGGTATTAAATAAATGTAAAATATTGTATAATATCATATAGCGAAAACAAATAGTCTTTATGACTTATGAGAAATCGCCTATGCGAATTTCTTAGAAGCTATTAGCAATAAGTTACTCAGAAATGGAGAATAATATGAAGTGTTTAAATTGTGGATATGAAAACGACATAACAGATACAAGGTGCAGGTTTTGTGGTTATGAATTGAATCGTTAACAGATTATGAAAACAGAGGAGATAATTAATAAGGCAAATGAATTTGCTAATAAAGTAAATGATGTGTCAGATTCATCAAGTGTTGGTAAAATAGGAAAAATTATACAACACATTCCTCTTTGTATAATTTCTGTAGTTGCTATAATATTCCTGCTTATTGGTGTAGGCTGTACTATATCTGAAAAGCATAAGGCGAAAGGATATTTAGAGACAGAAGGTGTTATTGTTGATTATAAAATGGAAGAAAGTTATAGAGATGGTAAACGTGACGTATACTATACCGCTGTATATCAATATGTTGTAAATGGTCATAAATATACAGGATCACCTAATAAATTAAGTGATGCAGATAATTTTAAGGAAAAGGTAAAGGTAAAATATAATCCGGATAATCCGGCAGAATGTGTAATATCATCAGACTGGTATGAATTGTATATTCCGGCTATTATAGCATTAGGTGTTGTGATAATATATTTAGTAGTTCTGAAAATAAATTCTAATATAAGAAAGAGTAAGGAAAGTCAGGTTAACTACAAATTACTATCAAAATAGAATTAAAACATTGACTCTACAACTGTTGTAAGGTTTAGAATTACCTCTAAAGGAGGAAATCTGGTTTTACAGATACAGGTACAATGGAAAAGAATTTAACAACAGGAAGCGTATTTAAAACAATAGTATATTTTGCATTACCATATTTATTGTCATATTTTATGCAGACATTATATGGAATGGCAGATTTATTTATTACAGGACAGTTTGATGGAGTAGACAGCATAACGGCGGTTTCTAACGGAAGCCAGGTTATACATATGCTTACAGTTATTATTGTGGGACTGGCTATGGGGGCAACAGTTATGATTGGAAAAGCTGTTGGAAGCAGAAATCATAGACAGGCATCAGAAGTAATCGGTAATACAATAGTATTATTTATGATATTGGCATTTGTTATGACAGGTGCATTACTAATTCTGGTTAAGCCTATCATCGGAATTATGAATGTACCTAAGGAAGCAGTAAAAGATACTACGGGATATTTGGCAATATGCTTTATCGGAATACCATTTATTACAGCCTATAATATTATTAGCTCTATTTTCAGGGGACTTGGAGATTCTAAGAGTCCGATGTATTTCATAGGGATAGCCTGTGTAGCTAATATTGCTTTAGATTACCTTTTTATAGGATATTTCGATATGGGAGCTAATGGCGCTGCACTTGGCACGACATTAGCACAGACTATAAGTGTAGTAATTGCCCTGATAGCGATAAAGAAACGTGACACAGGAATCAGATTATGTAGGGAAGATTTTAGACTTAGGAAGAATATATTAGGAGAAATTCTGAAAGTAGGTTTTCCGGTAGCGATACAGGATGGCTGTATACAGATAGCATTTATAGTTATTACGGTTATTGTTAATAGAAGAGGTCTTGATGATGCAGCGGCAGTAGGAATTGTTGAAAAAGTAATCAGTGCATTATTTATCGTGCCGTCATCAATGCTTGCTACAGTTTCAGCGTTATCGGCACAGAATATTGGTGCGGGCAAACATGAACGAGCTACTAAGACACTTAAATATGCAACAATTATTACGAGTATATATGGTGTATTTATCGTACTTATAGTTCAGCTTTGTACATCATCAGTATTGAGAATATTTACATCGGATGCGATGGTTATTACACTTGGTGCACAGTATTTGAAAGGATATATCTGGGACACAATATTTGCAGGAATACATTTCAGTTTTAGTGGATATTTTGCAGCTTATGGTAAATCATACATAGGTTTTATGCACAATATTATATCGATTATATGCGTGAGGGTACCGGGTTCTTATCTTGCTTCTAAATGCTTTAGCGACACGTTGTTACCAATGGGACTCGCTGCACCGGCAGGCTCACTATTATCAGTTATAATATGTTTAGCAGCATATAAACTGTTGAAAAATCAATTTACATCACAGACTATAAATACGGAGAGATGATTGTGGAGAATAAAAAGCTATTTAAAATCGGAGAAGTGTCGAAAATGTTCAATGTAAGTATGGGTACATTAAGACATTATGAGCGTGAGGGGCTTTTAGCACCCGAATACATAGATGAGAATACAGGATATCGATACTATAGTTCGAAACAGTTAGAAGTAATGAATACGATAAGATATATGAGGGCACTTGATATGCCGCTTACGGAGATTTCGGAATTCTTAAGTAACAGAGATACTGATGTTATGGAAGAAAAATTGTTAAAGCAGAAAGAGATAATTGACAGAAAATTATATGAACTTAATCTCATTTCCAAGAAAATTGACCATAGGCTTGAGCAGTTAAAAGATGCTGTTAATTCTGAACTCGATAAAATTAGAATTTTGAAAATGCCATCTACAAAGATTGTGATGTTAAAAGATTCTGTAAAACCTGAAAGCTATCTTGACTTAGAATATCCGATAAGAAAGCTTGTGAAAAATCAAAGAGAACCTTTGGTATTTCTGGGTAAAGTTGGCGTTGGAATTACAAAGGAAAATCTCGTTTCTAAAAATTTCACGAATTATAATCTGGTTTATATGAGCCTTGATAAAGAAGATGTATATGACGGAGATACACAACTGCTTCCAGCTCAGAAATGCGTAACCATACGCTTTTGTGGAAGCCACAATGATGCACCGAAATATTATGAGAAACTTATGGAATATATCGAAGAAAACAAATTTACAGTTAATGGTTTCTCAAGGGAAATGACTCTTATTGATTATGGAATGACGAATGATACGAACAAATTTGTGACGGAAATTGCCATACCTATTGAATAAATCAGCTTTGATTGGTATTATTATATAGATTTATATAACATAAATAGAAAAGGTTAAAGAAAAAACATTAAAAAATTAAAGAAAAACCATTTAATAATAAGAAAAGAGGTAAATATATTATGGAAAAGAGAGTTGAAGATTCCATAGTAGAACAGATGAGAGAGGTCAGACCAGAGGACTTAAATGGTGCTGACAGACTTTTTGGTGGAAGATTAATGGAATGGATAGATGAGGTAGCGGGTATCGTAGGACTCAGATATGCACAGAATAATGTAGTTACTGCATCGGTTGATAATTTAAGATTCATAAGAGGTGTGTATAAGCACGAGATAGTTATTCTGATAGGACGTGTTACATATGTTGGCAATTCATCAATGGAAGTAAGAGTAGATACCTATGTTGAAGGACTTGATGGTATGAGATATCCCGTAAACAGAGCATATCTCACACTTGTATCAGTAGATGAGAATGGAAAAGGCAAGAAAGTTCCAAGACTTATAGTTGATTCGTTAAGCGAACAGGCAGAATGGGAAGCTGGTAAGAAGAGAAGCGAATTGAGAAAACAACGTCTTAAAGAGGGCTTCTAAAGGTTTGTATTATTGATAATTATATAAATAAATTAACTCAAACTTCGCACATACATAATATAATTAAATCATTTGTATTAAGCAAATTTGCATATATAAATATTGAAACTTTTGTAAGAATTGCTAATTTGTAGATATCTTTTTCGACTCTTTTGATTATTTGAGTTCATTCAATGCCACACACTTAAACCGAGATGTCCGTCTATGCCACACACTTGATTTATGACGTATCGTGTGCAAGTTATATGCCGTCAGATGCAAAAGGTCGGTGCAGTAAATCACCGTTCAAGCGAAGCGCGTTTGATTAACTGCACCGTAATAGACTTTGCAGATGACGGCATTTACTTGCACTAGATAAAGGAATTATGAAAGCGTGTGTCATAGACGGACATCTCGGCTTAAGTGTATGTCTGTTGAATGTACACAAAATATGAGCCGAAAAAATATATCTTACAAATTTACGCAATTCTTACAAGGTGTTTCGATATTTATATCTGTCAAATTTGCTTTAACAGACGAATATTGGCTGCAATATGTATGTGCGAAGTATGAATTTATTAATTGATAATAAAATCAATAATGTAAACCTTTAGAAGAATAAACTGGTTGACAATGCAAGGACACTGATATATAATCACCTTCGGACAATGGAGTGAAAGTAAACTCTATATTCTGTAACATATATTTTGTAAAACTTAATAAAAAATCACATTTCGGAGGCTATTATGGACAGTAAAAAGAAAACATTAAAAATCACAATGTGTGCATTATTCGCAGCACTTACGGCAATCTGTTCCCAGATACAGATACCTTTGCCACAGATACCTATCAATCTTGCATTATTTTCAGTATGTATTGCCGGAGCAGTTCTAGGGGCTACATATGGTGCATTATCAATGATAGTATATGTATTGCTTGGCGCAGTTGGTGTTCCTGTATTTGCAGGGTTTAAAGGTGGTTTTGCAGCAATCACAGGTTCTACAGGCGGATATATTGTTGGATATATCGTATGTGCCTGGGTAACAGGAATCATTGTTAAATATACAAAGGGAAAGATTTATCAGATAGCACTTGCAATGGTTATTGGCGTTGCATTATGTTATGTGTTAGGAACAATCTGGTTTATGATTCTCTCAGGTAATTCACTTAAGGTATCATTAGGCTTCTGTGTATTTCCATTTTTGCCTGGCGATGCAATCAAGATTATTCTTGCATCAACAATTTCAGCAAAATTAAGACAGGGAGTATCCAATATTTATGAGCTTAATCCTTGTAAGATTTCAACCAATACTACAGGTGAAATTGCAAAATAATGTTTTGAATTAATAAAAATCAAGATAAAATGAGGACAAGAACATTGAAAACGTTCTTGTCCTTAAATTTATACAAAATTATTGTATAAAACCAAGAACATTTGCAAGAAATGTCTTGATTTTTTCGTCAGAAATAAGTATTATAAAGATGGTCATAAAAATAGCGACCGTGACACAAGTAAAAAAAGTTGAAAGAAAGGGAAAACACGATGAAAGAGTTTGAACAGTGGGAAGGCTTCGAAGGAAGAATTTGGAAAGAAGAAGTTAACGTTCGTGACTTCATTCAGAAGAATTACAAACCATATGATGGAGATGAATCATTTTTAGCAGACCCAACAGAAGCAACAAATAAGCTTTGGGGAGCTTTGCAGAAATTGCAGAAAGAAGAACGTGAAAAGGGTGGTGTTCTTGACTGCGAGACAGAAGTTGTATCAGGACTCACATCTTACGGACCAGGATATATTGACGAAAGTTTAAAGGATCTTGAACAGGTTGTTGGTCTCCAGACAGATAAGCCATTAAAGCGTGCATTTATGCCATATGGTGGTATCAGAATGGCAGAGCAGGCAGCAGAAAGCTATGGATATGAAATTAATCCAGAACTTAAACATGTATTTGAAGATTATATTACAACACATAACGATGCAGTATTTGCAGCTTACACAGATGAGATGAAATTAGCTCGTAAAACACACGTTGTAACAGGTCTTCCAGACACATACGGACGTGGACGTATCGTTGGCGATTACCGTAGAGTAGCTTTATATGGTATTGATTACCTTATTGCACAGAAAGAAGCAGACAAGAAGAACTGTGGTTGCGGAAATATGTATGATGACGTTATCCGTCTTCGTGAAGAAATCGCAATGCAGATTACAGCATTAAAGCAGATGAAAGAAATGGCTAAGATTTATGGCTATGATATTTCAGCTCCAGCTAAGAATGCTAAAGAAGCTTGTCAGTGGTTATACTTTGGATATCTTGCAGCTATCAAGACACAGAACGGTGCTGCAATGTCAGTAGGACGTGTATCTACATTCCTTGATATCTATTTTGAACGTGACTTAAAGAACGGTGTTCTTACAGAGTCAGAAGCTCAGGAAATCATTGATCATATGACAATGAAATTCCGTATGGTTAAATTCGCAAGAATTCCATCATACAATCAGTTATTCTCAGGAGATCCAACATGGGCTACTCTTGAAGTTGGTGGTATTGGAATGGATGGCCGTTCAATGGTTACTAAGACAGACTACCGTTTCTTACACACACTTGAGAACATGGGACCTTCACCAGAACCAAACCTTACAGTATTATATTCAAGTGCTTTACCAGAGCAGTTTAAGAAATATGCAGCTCATATCTCAATTGAGACAAGCTCAATCCAGTATGAGAATGATGATGTAATGAAGCCTGTATGGGGCGATGATTACTCAATCTGCTGCTGTGTATCTGCTACACAGACAGGTAAGGAAATCCAGTTCTTCGGTGCAAGAGCTAACCTTGGTAAGACATTACTTTACGCATTCAATGGTGGATTTGATGAGAAACATCGTATCCAGTGTGGACCAAAGCTTCAGAAGATTGATAAGGAAGTACTTAGCGGTGAAGAAGATTACAAGATGGTTCGTGATGCATATGAAATCTGGCTTGACTGGTTAGCAGATATTTATGTTAACGTACTCAACCTCATCCATTATATGCATGATAAATATTACTATGAAGCAGCTGAGATGGCATTAATCGATACAGATGTACGTCGTACATTTGCAACAGGTATTGCAGGATTCTCACATGTTATTGATTCACTTAGTGCTATCAAATATGCTAAGGTTAAAGTAATCCGTGATGAAGAAGGAGTTACAAAAGACTTTGAAGTTGAAGGTGATTTCCCTAAATATGGTAATGATGATGACCGTGCTGATGATATCGGTATCTGGGTATTAAAGACATTCTTAGAGAAGATTAAACGTCGTCATACTTACCGTGATTCAGAACCTACAACATCACTTCTTACTATTACATCTAACGTTGTATACGGAGAAGCTACAGGTGCTATGCCTGACGGACGTGCAGCATTCACTCCATTCAGCCCTGGTGCATCACCAAGTTATGGTGCAGAACAGAACGGTTTAGTTGCTTCACTTAACTCAGTAGCTAAGATTCCATATCACTGGTCACTTGATGGTATTTCTAATACACAGACAATTAACCCGGATGCTCTTGGACATAGCGAAGAAGAACAGGTTAATAACCTTGTACAGGTAATGGATGGATACTTCAATCAGGGTGCTCATCACCTTAATGTAAACGTATTTACAAAGGATAAGTTACTTGATGCACAGGCTCATCCAGAGAAAGAAGAGTATGCTAACTTTACAATTCGTGTATCTGGTTATGCTGTTAAGTTCATCAGCCTTACAAAGAAACAGCAGGATGATGTAATTGCAAGAACATGTCATGCTAGACTTTAAAAAATAGGATATACTATATAGTATGAAAAGGGGTTTTGAACCTACAGTTCAAAACCCCTTTTTTTAATAAATGAATTTTAGAAATGGAGGTTAATATGGAAGGTAGAGTTCATTCGTTAGAAACATTTGGACTTGTAGATGGACCTGGAGTCAGATATGTTGTCTTTCTGCAAGGCTGTAGAATGAGATGTAAGTTCTGTCATAATCCTGAAACATGGAATATGAATGGCGGAGAAGTCTGGACAGCAAAAGATTTGTTTGCAAGAGCATACAGATATAAACCATATTGGATGAAAGGCGAAAAACTCAATGGAGGAATTACTGTAAGTGGTGGAGAACCATTACTTCAGATAGATTTTCTTATTGAATTCTTTAAACTTTGCAAGGATAAAGATATTCATACAACACTTGATACGTCAGCTAATCCATTTACAAGAGAAGAACCATTTATAAGTAAATTTAACGAACTTATGAAATATACTGACTTAGTAATGTTAGACATTAAGAATATTGATAAAGATGGGCATAAACAACTTACAGGTCATCCTGTTGATAATATATTAGATTGCGCCAAATATTTAGATGAAATTGGTAAAGATATGTGGATAAGACATGTACTTGTTCCGGATACATTACAAACAGGAGATTTATCATTTAGTGATAGAGACAGCCAGTTAGAAGAGTTATCTAAGTTCATTGATACACTTTCTAATGTTAAAAAGGTTGAGGTGCTTCCATACCATACGTTAGGTATACAGAAATGGGAAGAATTAGGCATACCATATAAGCTTGATGGTGTAGAACCACCAAGTGATGAAAGAGTGGAAAACGCCAACAGAATATTGAAAACAGACAAATATCAATAATATAAGAGCTATTTATACAATGTATTTAAAATGTCTTGTGATAATTGTAATACAAATGTATAAATGGCTTTTATTTTAATGGGTATAGCAATTTATATAGCAATTTTTAGGGCTTTGTGTCTTGAAAAATAAAGAGAAATAGTCTACAATAGACACAGTTACGCATAAACTATGCGATTATAGAAGAAAGAATATGATACGTTGGTGTTACACACCTCGGAATGGAGGACTTAAATGTTAGATTTAAAATTTGTCAGAGAGAATCCTGATATTGTAAAACAGAATATAAAGAATAAATTTCAGGACAGCAAATTACCATTAGTAGATGAAGTTATAGAATTAGATGCTAAAGCTCGTGCAGTTAAACAGGAAGCTGATGGATTAAGAGCTGATAGAAATAAGATTTCTAAACAGATTGGTGCATTAATGGCACAGGGCAAGAAAGAGGAAGCAGAAGAAGTTAAGAAACAGGTAACTGAGAAATCAGAATATTTAGCGGAATTAGAAGCTAAAGAGGCTGAATTAAATGAGAAAGTTACTAAGATAATGATGGTAATTCCTAACATTATTGATCCTAGCGTTCCAATTGGTAAAAACGACACAGAAAATGTTGAAATAGAGAAATTTGGTGAACCTGTTGTTCCTGATTTCGAAGTTCCATACCATGCAGAAATTATGGAGAAATTCAACGGACTTGATTTAGATAGCGCAAGAAAGGTTGCAGGAAATGGCTTCTATTATCTTATGGGTGATATAGCAAGACTTCATTCAGCAGTTATTGCATATGCAAGAGACTTTATGATTAACAGAGGTTTTACTTATTGTGTACCACCTTTTATGATTAGAAGTGACGTTGTTACAGGCGTTATGAGTTTTGCGGAAATGGATGCAATGATGTATAAGATTGAGGGAGAAGACCTTTATCTTATCGGTACAAGCGAACATTCAATGATTGGTAAATTCATTGATACAATTACTCCTGAATCAGAATTACCTAAGACACTTACAAGTTATTCTCCATGCTTTAGAAAAGAAAAAGGCGCTCATGGTCTTGAAGAAAGAGGTGTATATAGAATACATCAGTTCGAGAAACAGGAAATGATAGTTGTATGTAAACCTGAAGAGAGCAAAGAATGGTTTGATAAATTATGGAAGAACACAGTCGATTTATTCCGTTCAATGGATATCCCTGTAAGAACTCTTGAATGTTGTTCGGGAGATTTAGCAGACCTTAAAGTCAAATCAATCGATGTTGAGGCATGGTCACCACGTCAGAAGAAATATTTCGAAGTAGGAAGCTGTTCTAACTTAGGTGATGCACAGGCAAGACGACTTAAGATAAGAGTAAAAGATGAGAATGGTAACAAATATTTTGCACACACACTTAACAACACAGTTGTTGCACCGCCAAGAATGTTAATTGCATTCCTTGAGAATAATCTTCAGGCAGATGGAAGCGTAAGAATACCTGAAGTATTAAGACCATATATGGGCGGAATGGATGCAATCAGATAATAAAATAAAGTGAAGATAATTTATAATAAGTAAAAAATATAGAAAATATAATAAGAAAGAACTCTGCGAAGTAATATGCTTAATGATATAAGTAATATACTTTGCAGAGTTTTTGTTTGCTAAATTTGAGATATAGACATATACGATAAAATATGAGCTATAGGACAAAACGTGTTGATGAAAACCGTCTTAAGCCCTTGGAGATAAAGGGCTTAAGGCGGTTTAATGTTTTTAAAGTGAAATTGAGGGTGCTAAATTTTTTGCGAGTAATCGGAGATTATCTGCTCCAACGACCACTTGCACCACAAGGCAGAACCAGACCATTTGATGAAACTGGCAGGCCAATCTCCTGTGCTTCTACGTGACCATCGAATTTCTTACTTACCTCTATTTCAATCATATAAGTAAGGACAGATGGTGCGAGTCCTGTTGTATAGGAATTGATTAAGAAAAATAATGGTTTATCTGATAATATCTGTGTACAAAGTTTAACAAATGAGTGAATTGAATCTTCTATCTTCCAGATTTCTCCCTTCGGGCCACGTCCATAAGATGGAGGGTCCATTATTATTGCATCATATTTATTACCACGACGAATTTCTCTTTCAACAAATTTCACACAATCGTCAACCAGCCATCTGATAGGCGCGTCTTTAAGACTGGAAGAAACTGCATTTTCTTTAGCCCAGTTTACCATTCCTTTAGAAGCATCAACGTGTGTAACATTTGCACCGGCTGCGGCTGCGGCTAAGGTAGCACCGCCTGTATACGCAAATAGATTGAGGACTTTGACGGGGTTATCATTACCTCTTTTAGCTTTTTCCTTAGAAATTAAATCAGAAAACCAATCCCAGTTTGTTGCCTGTTCGGGAAACAGGCCGGTATGTTTGAAACTGAAAGGTTTTAAGTTAAAAGTTAATGATTTGTAATTAATTGTCCATTGTTCAGGAAGATTAAAGAATTCCCATTCACCGCCACCACGTGAACTTCTGTGATAATGTCCGTTCATTTTCTTCCAGCCTTTCAGAATCTTTGGTGTATCCCAGATAACCTGTGGGTCAGGGCGTACAAGGATATAATCACCCCAACGTTCAAGTTTCTCGCCATTAGAACAATCTAAGACTTCGTAATCTTTCCAATTATTAGCAATCCACATAAAATTCTCCATTCTGTTTCTTCTATATAAATAGGTTTTGTATCGTAAATTTGTTTCGATGTCTGTAAGTATACTATAATAGGAAGAAACCCGCAAGAGTCGAAAAATGAAAAATATGTTGCGAAATATTGAAATAATAGTTATATTAGATGTGTTTTTAATACAGTTAGAGCTTTAATAAAAATATAATTAGAAATGTGAGGTAATAATATGCTTAATCCTGCTATGTTAATGAAGATAAAGAAGTTAAAGGACAAATTCGTGGAAAATCATCCTAAGTTTCCGTTATTCCTTAATGCTGTATACAATCAGGGGCTTGTAGAAGATGCAATTATTGAAATCAATGTGACAAGACCTGACGGACAGAAACTTGCATCTAATATTAAACTTAAACAGAGTGATATAGAGATGCTTAAGGAAATGCAGAATATGATGAAATAATCTGGGAAATATTTAAAGTATGATGAAATATGCTGAAAAATATTTGAAAAATGATAAAATAAGCCGAAAAAATATGATAAGTTAAGATGGAAAATATTTAAGAAATTTTGAAAAAAATATTTTAAAAAAGTACTTGATTTTTTGGAAAGTATGGTTTATAGTAGTATGTGCTGTGGCATGATAGCTATGAAGCGTGAGGTTGTTGCACTTAGTTGCAAGTTTTCCGTGGAGCGAATGTCAAGTTAGGAAACTGACGGCAAGTCACTGTACAAAATAATCGTCCATTATGAATATGGAAACAACGTGATGATGAAACTCATTTTGAAATGAATTTGAGGGACACACACGGAAGAGTGTACAGTCACCGCTTGTCGTACTGATTTTCAAAGTACGAAAAGGAGGCGACTTTTTTTATGGCAAGTCAAGTAATGAGAATCACATTGAAGGCTTATGATCACAAATTAATCGATCAGTCAGCTGGAAAAATCATCGAAACTGTTAAGAAGACAGGTGACCAGGTTAGCGGTCCGGTACCTCTTCCTACTAAAAAGGAAGTTGTTACAATTCTTAGAGCAGTACACAAGTACAAAGACTCTAGAGAACAGTTCGAGCAGAGAACTCATAAGAGACTTATCGATATCATTGCACCATCACCTAAGACAGTTGATGCATTAACAAGATTAGAGATGCCAGCAGGTGTATATATCGATGTTAAGATGAAGAATAAATAATTCATCAAATCTTATTAAGTTAGGTAATAATCCTGAAGGGTTTAGATATAGAAGCAACACTCCAAAAATATAGTGTTCCACTTATATTTGGCTGTTCTAGGATGTTTAAGGCAAAATGCTTTAAACCGCTGTAGATTTAACCAGGAGGTAAAAAGAATGAAGAAAGCTATTTTAGCAACAAAAGTCGGAATGACTCAAATCTTCAATGAAGACGGTGTGTTAACACCAGTTACTGTACTTCAGGCTGGACCATGTGTAGTTACACAGGTTAAAACAGTTGAAAATGATGGATACAGTGCAGTACAGGTTGGTTTCGTTGACAAGAGAGAAAAATTAGTTAACAAACCATTAAAAGGAATGTTTGATAAAGCAGGAGTTGCTTACAAGAGATTTGTAAGAGAATTCAGATTTGAAAATGCTGAAGAATATTCTGTAAAAGATGAAATCAAAGTTGATGTTTTTGCTGCAGGCGATAAGATAGATGCAACAGCAATATCAAAAGGTAAAGGATTCCAGGGCGCTATCAAGAGACATGGACAGTCAAGAGGACCTATGGCTCACGGTTCTAAGTACCACAGGCATGCAGGTTCAAACGGTGCTTGTTCTGATCCAAGTAAGGTATTCAAAGGTAAGAGAATGCCAGGACATATGGGTTCAAAACAGATTACAATCCAGAATCTTGAAGTAGTAAGAGTAGATACAGAAAATAACTTGCTTTTAGTTAAAGGTGCTGTACCAGGACCTAAGAAAGCATTAGTAACAATTAAAGAAACAGTAAAATCTGCTAAATAGGTTTTTCTAAGGAAGGAGGAACACACAGATGGCAAAAGTATCTGTTTACAATATGGAAGGAAATCAAGTTGGAGATATCGAACTTAATGATGCCGTATTTGGTGTTGAAGTAAACGAACACTTAGTACACATGGCAGTAGTTAGCCAGCTTGCAAATAATCGTCAGGGAACACAGAGTGCTAGAACACGTTCTGAAGTTAGTGGCGGTGGAAGAAAACCATGGAGACAGAAAGGAACAGGTCATGCAAGACAGGGTTCTACAAGATCTCCACAATGGACAGGCGGCGGCGTTGTATTCGCTCCAAAGCCAAGAGATTATTCATTTAGATTGAATAAGAAAGAAAGAAGAATAGCTCTTAAGTCTGCTTTAACATCAAGAGTGCAGGATAACAAATTTATCGTTGTTGATGCATTAAAGATGGACGAAGTTAAGACAAAGACATTTGCTAATACATTATCAAACTTAAAAGTTAATAAAGCATTAGTTATCTTAAACGAGAATGATTCAAACGTTGTATTATCAGCAAGAAACATTCCAACAGTTAAGACAGCATTAACAAATACAATCAATGTTTATGACATTATGAAATATGACACAGTTGTAATTGATAAAGCAGCTGTAGCAACAATCGAGGAGGTGTACGCATAATGGCAAATGTACAGTACTATGATGTAATCCTCAAACCAGTTATTTCAGAAAAAAGTATGAATGAAATGACAAATAAGAAATATACATTCTTAGTTCACGTGGATGCAAACAAGACAATGATTAAAGAAGCAGTTGAAAAAATGTTTGAAGGAACTAAGGTAAAGAGTGTTAACACAATGAACTTAGATGGAAAGAGCCGTAGAAGAGGCGCAACAGTTGGTAAAACAGCTAAGACTAAGAAAGCTATCGTTCAGTTAACAGAAGACAGCAAAGATATTGAAATCTTTGAAGGTTTATAAGATTAACTAATCTTAATAAACAAAATATACGCAGTAAAGCGTGATAACAAACATCTGAAAGGAGATAACACAATGGGAATTAAGACATTTAAGCCATATACACCTTCTAGAAGAAATATGACAACTCTTGATAATGCTGAAATAACAAAAGCAACTCCTGAGAAATCATTAGTAGTTTCTTTAAAGAAGAATTCAGGTCGTAATAACCAGGGTAAAATCACTGTTAGACATCGTGGCGGTGGTTCAAGAAGAAAATATAGAATTATAGATTTTAAGAGAAAGAAAGATGGTATTCCAGCAAACGTTGTTGCAATTGAATACGATCCAAACAGAACAGCAAACATCGCATTAATCTGCTACACAGATGGTGAAAAAGCATACATCCTTGCTCCTAACGGATTAAAGGTTGGAATGACAGTAATGAGCGGTGCAGAAGCTGAAGTTAAAGTAGGTAACTGCTTACCACTTTCAGAAATCCCAGTTGGTACAGAAGTACACAACATTGAATTATATCCAGGTAAGGGCGGACAGTTAGTTCGTGCAGCTGGTAACGCAGCACAGCTTATGGCTAAGGAAGGCAAATATGCAACACTTAGATTACCATCAGGCGAGATGAGAATGGTACCAATCATTTGTAGAGCTACAATCGGTACAGTTGGTAACATCGAACATGACCTTGTTAAAATCGGTAAAGCAGGTCGTAAGAGAAACATGGGTATCAGACCTACAGTTCGTGGTTCTGTTATGAACCCTAATGACCATCCACACGGTGGTGGTGAAGGTAAGACAGGAATCGGTCGTCCGGGTCCATGTACACCTTGGGGTAAACCAGCTCTTGGCTTAAAGACAAGAAAGAAGAACAAATCTTCTAACAAGATGATTGTAAGAAGAAGAGACGGCAAAAACATGAAATAAAGGAGGTTCCACCTATGGCTCGATCATTAAAAAAAGGACCATTTGCAGATGAAAGTTTACTTAAGAAAGTAGACGCTATGAACGCATCAGGTGACAAATCAGTAATCAAGACTTGGTCACGTCGTTCAACAATATTCCCACAGATGGTTGGACATACAATAGCAGTTCACGACGGTAGAAAACACGTTCCAGTATATGTTACAGAAGATATGGTTGGACATAAACTTGGAGAATTCGTTGCTACTAGAACTTATAGAGGACATGGAAAAGACGAGAAGAAGAGTAAATCTCGTTAATTGAAAGATTTTGAAAGGAGGTCAAATCCATGGCAAAAGGACATAGATCCCAGATAAAGAGAGCAAGAAATGCAAATAAAGATACTAGACCATCAGCTAAGTTATCTTATGCTAGAGTCTCAGTTCAGAAAGCATGTTTCGTATTAGATGCTATCAGAGGTAAGGATGTTCAGTCAGCACTTGGTATTTTAACATACAATCCTAGATATGCGTCTTCAGTAATAGAGAAATTATTAAAATCAGCAATTGCAAATGCTGAAAATAATAACGGTATGAGCGCAGACAATCTTTACATTGAAGAGTGCTACGCAAATAAAGGACCAACAATGAAGAGAATCAGACCTAGAGCAAAGGGTAGAGCTTACAGAATCGAAAAGAGAATGAGCCACATCACAATCGTGCTTAACGAAAGAGCATAATAACCCTGGGTACTGAAAAACGCGATAAATAATCTGAATATGCGTTTTTATCGAATTGGAAAGGAGATATAGCATGGGACAGAAAGTTAATCCTCATGGCCTTAGAGTCGGAGTAATTAAAGACTGGGACTCAAAGTGGTATGCAGAAGCTGATTTCGCAGATAACTTAGTAGAAGATCACAAAATCAGAACATACCTTAAAGAGAAGTTATATAGTGCAGGTGTTTCAAAGATTGAAATCGAAAGAGCATCTGATAGATTAAAAGTAATCATTCATACAGCAAAACCTGGTATCGTAATCGGTAAGGGCGGTGCTGAAATTGAAAAACTTAAAGCAGAAGTACAGAAATTCACAACTAAGAAATTAGTAGTTGACATTAAAGAGGTTAAGAGACCAGATAAAGATGCACAGCTTGTTGCTGAAAACATTGCACTTCAGTTAGAGAACCGTGTATCATTCAGAAGAGCTATGAAATCTACAATGTCAAGAACTATGAAGAGTGGTGCTAAAGGAATTAAGACTAGCTGTTCAGGTCGTCTTGGCGGTGCTGATATGGCTCGTACAGAGTTCTACAGTGAAGGAACTATTCCACTTCAGACATTACGTGCTGATATAGATTATGGATTCGCTGAAGCAGACACAACTTATGGTAAAGTTGGCGTTAAAGTATGGATTTACAAAGGCGAAGTTCTTCCAGTAAAAGAAGTTAAGGAAGGGAGCGATAAATAATGTTAATGCCTAAAAGAGTTAAGCGTCGTAAACAGTTCCGTGGTTCAATGAGAGGTAAAGCCTTAAGAGGAAACACAATCTCAAACGGTGAATATGGTATCGTCGCTTTAGAGCCAGCATGGATTAAATCAAACCAGATAGAAGCTGCCCGTATCGCAATGACACGTTACATTAAGCGTGGTGGTAAAGTTTGGATTAAGATATTCCCTGATAAACCAGTTACAGCAAAACCTGCTGAAACACGTATGGGTTCCGGAAAAGGAACATTAGAGTACTGGGTAGCAGTAGTTAAACCAGGACGTGTAATGTTCGAAATCGCAGGAGTACCAGAAGAAACAGCGAGAGAAGCATTAAGACTTGCTATGCATAAATTGCCAGTTAAGTGTAAAATCGTTTCGAAAGCAGATTTAGAAGGCGGTGATAACAGTGAAAATTAGTAAATATGTAGAAGATTTAAATACAAAATCAGCTACAGAATTAAATGATGAATTAGTAGCTGCTAAAAAGGAACTTTTTAATTTAAGATTTCAAAACGCAACAAACCAGTTAGAGAACACAAGCAGAATTAAAGAAGTTAGAAGAAACATTGCTAGAATTCAGACAATAATAGCACAGAAAGCTAACTAATTTAAAAAATGATGCGTAATTCCATGAATCTATGAAAGGAGGACTTTGTTGTGGAAGAAAGAAACTTGAGAAAAACAAGAGTTGGAAAAGTTATTAGTGACAAAATGGATAAAACAATCGTTGTTGCTGTAGAAGATCACGTAAAACATCCTTTATATAAGAAAATCGTTAAGAGAACTTATAAATTAAAGGCACATGATGAGAATAACGAATGTGGTATTGGAGATAAAGTTAAAGTAATGGAAACAAGACCATTATCTAAGGATAAGAGATGGAGACTTGTTGAAATCATCGAGAAAGCAAGATAGTAGAAAGGAGTATTATTATGATCCAACAGGAAAGTAGACTTAAAGTTGCTGACAACACAGGCGCTAAAGAATTACTTTGTATCAGAGTAATGGGCGGTTCTACTAGAAGATATGCTAATATCGGCGATGTAATCGTTGCTACTGTTAAAGATGCAACACCAGGCGGTGTTGTTAAAAAAGGTGACGTTGTTAAAGCCGTAGTAGTTCGTTCAGTTAAAGGCGCACGTCGTAAAGACGGTTCATATATAAAATTTGACGAAAATGCTGCTGTAATCATCAAAGATGATAAAAACCCAAGAGGAACACGTATATTTGGACCAGTAGCCAGAGAGCTAAGAGATAAACAGTTTATGAAAATTGTTTCTTTAGCACCTGAAGTATTATAGGAGGTGTAGGCATGGCAACAAGTAAAATTAAAAAAGGCGATTTAGTTAGAGTAATCGCTGGTAAAGACAAAGACAAAGAAGGAAAAGTTCTTTCAGTTAATAAAAAAGATAATACAGTACTCGTTGAAGGTATCAACATGGTTACAAAGCATACAAAACCTAGTGCACAGAACCAGAACGGCGGAATCGTTAACCAGGAAGGTCCTATCGATATTTCAAACGTTATGTACGTTGTTAAAGGTAAAGTTACAAGAATCGGCTTTACTGAAAAAGATGGTAAAAAAGTTCGTGTTGCAAAAGCAACTGGCGAAGTTATCGATTAATTGAGAGAGGAGGACTAAGACGTTGAGTAGACTTAAAGATACTTACAATAACGAAATCGTTGATGCGATGACAAAGAAATTTGGATACAAAAATATTATGCAGGTTCCAAAACTTGATAAAGTTGTTATAAATATGGGCGTTGGCGAAGCTAAAGACAATGCTAAACTCTTAGATGCAGCTATCAAAGATCTTGAGACAATCACAGGTCAGAAAGCAGTAGTTACAAGAGCAAAGAATTCAGTAGCTAACTTCAAGATCAGAGAAGGACAGGCTATTGGTTGTAAAGTTACTCTTAGAGGAGAAAGAATGTATGAATTTGTTGACCGTTTAATAAATCTTGCATTACCTCGTGTACGTGACTTTAGAGGTGTAAATCCTAATGCATTTGATGGTCGTGGAAATTATGCTCTTGGTATCAAAGAACAGTTAATCTTCCCTGAAATCGAATATGATAAGGTAGATAAAGTAAGAGGTATGGATGTTATATTTGTTACAACAGCCAATACTGATGAAGAAGCACGCGAATTATTGACATTATTCAATATGCCATTTCAAAAATAGTTAGGAGGTAATACCATGGCTAAGACTGCTATGAAAGTAAAACAACAGCGTAAAGCAAAATTCTCTACTCAGGAATATTCACGTTGTAGAATTTGTGGTCGTCCACATGCTTATTTAAGAAAATACGGCATCTGCAGAGTATGTTTCCGTGAATTAGCATACAAAGGACAGATACCTGGTGTTAAAAAAGCAAGTTGGTAGGACGAATTAGAAAGGAGGCAACATAACATGACAACAAACGATCCAATCGCAGATATGCTTACAAGAATCCGTAATGCAAATACTGCTAAACATGATACAGTAGATATCCCTGCATCAAAAATGAAGTTAGCAATTGCTGAAATCCTTTTTAATGAAGGTTATATCAAAAAATATGAAGTAGTTGAAGATGGAAACTTTAAATCAATCCGTGTAACATTAAAATACGGTAAAGATAAAAATGAAAAAATCATCACAGGACTTAAGAGAATCTCTAAACCAGGTCTTCGTGTATACGCAGGCAAAGATGAGCTTCCAAGAGTACTTAATGGTTTAGGTGTAGCTATTATTTCAACAAATAATGGTGTAATCACAGATAAAGAAGCTAGAAAGCTCAACGTAGGTGGAGAAGTTTTAGCATTTGTATGGTAATAAACAAACGCTTTATAGCGTTTGTTTAAACAATAAAATATATTAATCCCAAATAGGAGGTGCACGGCATGTCACGTATAGGAAGAATGCCTATCGCCATTCCAGCAGGTGTAACTGTTGATGTGGCAGAAAATAATAAAGTGACTGTAAAAGGACCTAAGGGAACACTTGAAAGAGTGTTACCAGAAGAGATGACAATCAAAGTTGAAGGTTCAGAAGTAGTAGTTACAAGACCTAATGACTTAAAGAAGATGAAATCACTTCACGGTCTTACAAGAACACTTATAGCTAATATGGTTAAAGGTGTTACAGATGGTTATGAAAAAGTTCTTGAAATCAACGGTGTTGGTTACAGAGCTCAGAAACAAGGAAAGAAATTAGTGTTATCACTTGGTTACTCTCATCCAGTTGAGATGGAAGATCCAGAAGGTCTTGAGACAGTTGTCGAAGGAACAAACAAGATAACAGTTAAAGGTATCGATAAAGAAAAAGTTGGCCAGTTCGCTGCTGAAATCAGAGATAAGAGAAGACCAGAACCTTACAAAGGTAAAGGTATCAAATATGCTGATGAAGTTATTAGACGTAAAGTTGGTAAGACTGGTAAGAAATAATTGAAGGAGTGACAGGCATGGTTAGTAAAAAATCAAGAACAGAAGTTCGTTTAAGTAAACATAGAAGATTACGTAATCGTTTCGCTGGTACTGCAGAAAGACCACGTTTAGCTGTGTTTAGAAGTAATAATCATATGTATGCTCAAATTATTGACGATACAGTCGGAAATACATTAGTATCAGCTTCTACTCTTCAGAAAGATGTAAAGGCTGAACTTGAAAAGACTAATAACGTTGATGCAGCAGCATATTTAGGCACAGTTATTGCAAAGAAAGCTATTGAAAAAGGTATTACAACAGTTGTCTTTGATAGAGGTGGCTTTATATATCAGGGAAAAATCAAAGCATTAGCAGAAGCTGCTAGAGAAGCAGGCTTAGAATTCTAATTAAATATTTATAGATTCCATATAAGGAGGAAAACACATGAAACGTACAATCGTTGATGCTAGTCAATTAGAATTGGAAGAAAAAGTAGTATCAATTAAGCGTGTTACTAAGGTTGTTAAAGGTGGACGTAACATGAGATTTGCAGCTTTAGTAGTTGTTGGCGACGGCAAAGGACACGTTGGTGCTGGACTTGGAAAAGCTGCTGAAATTCCTGAAGCTATTCGTAAAGGAAAAGAAGACGCTATTAAGAAACTTGTAACAGTAGCAATTGATGAAAACTTAAGTATTCCTCATGATACAATCGGAAAATTTGGAAGTGCTTCAGTATTATTGAAGAGAGCTCCAGAAGGTACTGGTGTTATCGCAGGCGGTCCTGCGCGTAACGTACTTGAACTTGCAGGTATTAAGAATATCCGTACTAAGTCATTAGGCTCAAACAATAAGCAGAATGTTGTTCTTGCAACAATTGCTGGTTTGGCTGAATTAAAGACTCCAGAAGAGGTAGCTAGACTTCGCGGTAAATCTGTAGAAGAAATCTTAGGCTAATAGGAGGAAGTTAAAATGGCAGATAAGTTAAAAATAACACTTGTAAAATCTACAATCGGTGCAATACCAAAGCATAAGAAAACTGTTGAAGCTTTAGGTTTAAGAAAAGTTAATAAAACAGTTGAGATGCCAGATAATGCAGCCGTTAGAGGTATGGTTGATCAGGTTAGACATTTAGTTAAAGTAGAAGAAATTTAGTTTTAGATAAGGAGGTGCGACAATGGAATTATCAAATTTAAGACCTGCTGAAGGTTCAAAACAAAGCGATAATTTTAGAAGAGGTCGTGGTCACGGATCTGGAAATGGCAAAACAGCCGGAAAGGGTCATAAAGGACAGAAAGCTCGTTCAGGAAGCCCTAGACCAGGTTTTGAAGGTGGTCAGATGCCTTTATACAGAAGAATCCCTAAGAGAGGATTTACAAATAGAAATTCTAAAGATATCGTTGGCATTAACGTAAGTGCACTTGAAGTATTTGAAGATGGCGCAGTAGTAACTGTTGAGACATTATTAGAAACTGGAATCATTAAGAATCCAAGAGATGGTGTTAAAATTCTTGGATACGGAGAAATTACTAAGAAACTTACAGTCAAAGTTAATGCATTCAGTGAAGGTGCAAAGCAGAAGATTGAAGCTCTTGGTGGAACCTGTGAGGTGATCTAATGCTAAAAACAGTTAGAGATGCATTTAAAGTCAAAGAGATAAGACAGAGACTTTTTTATACATTTTTAATGCTTATAGTTGTCAGGATAGGCTGTCAGTTGCCTTTGCCTGGCACTACAGCACAATCTATATCCCAGGTAATGGGACAGTTTAGGAATGGTGCATTCGGCTTTTTTGATGCCATGACAGGTGGTTCTTTTGAGCAGATGTCAATATTTGCACTTAATATTACACCATACATCACTTCTTCAATTATTATCCAGCTTTTAACAATTGCAATCCCTAAATTAGAGGAGATGCAGAGAGATGGTGAAGAAGGACGTAAGAAAATAGTAAGTATTACACGTTATCTTACAGTTGCACTTGCTCTTGTACAGGCGCTTGCAACATCTATCAGTTTTGGTAACAAAGGCTTATTCGGTGATATTAATGCAATGTCAAAAGGTGAGTATGCTACAGCTATCGTCATAGCAGTTGCAGCTTTAACTGGCGGTTCGGCATTCCTTATGTGGGTAGGCGAAAATATTACTGAAAAAGGTGTTGGTAATGGTATATCAATCATCTTATTAATAAATATCGTTGCCAGAATACCAAACGACTTCGCAAGCTTATTCGAGCAGTTCGTTAAGAATGCAAGCTCAGTTGGTGGTTCACTCTTAGCGGCAGTAATAATTGTTGGTGTAGTAGTAGTGATTGTAGGATTTGTAGTATTTCTACAGGATGGAGAGAGAAGAATCTCTGTTCAGTATTCTAAGAAGATGCAGGGTAGAAAATTAGTTGGAGGAGCTTCAACTCATATTCCACTTAAAGTTAACACAGCGGGTGTTATCCCAATCATCTTTGCACAGTCATTATTCTCATTCCCAATAGTTATTTGCCAGTTAGTTTCAGGAAAGACTCCTAAGTGGACATATTTCCTTGAATCAAGCAGATGGTGGAATTTCTCTAAACCAATATATTCAATTGGTTATTTAGTATATGTTGTATTAGTAATTGCATTTGCTTACTTCTATACATCAATAACATTCAATCCTATTGAAGTTGCTGATAATATGAAGAAGCAGGGTGGTTTTATTCCTGGTATCAGACCTGGTAAACCAACACAGGATTACTTAAATAACATATTAAACTACATTGTATTTATTGGTGCTATAGGATTACTTATCGTAGCTACAATTCCAATCGCATTTGCAGGAATAGCTGGTGCTAAAGTATCATTTGGCGGTACATCACTTATTATCATCGTAGGTGTTGTTCTTGAGACACTTAAGAGCATCGAATCTAAGATGGTAGTTCGTAATTACAAAGGATTTTTATTAGACTAATAAATAGGCAATGGAACGCAGCATAAGTTGCGTTCCATTGTCAAAATTGCTTTATAAAGAAATCTATAATAAATCTATATAATAAATTGATATAGAAAATTAATATAGAGAATCTGTAAAAATATATGCAGATTAGTTATAGTGAGTGAATAAAGATTATAAATAAATCAATAGAAATCAAAAAGTAGGAAAGAAAATAATATAAAGGAAACAGCCCATTCTTTCATACTTAAGGGCGTTTCGCATAATTTGCGGAGACAGGTAAATATATGAAAATAATTATGTTAGGTGCTCCTGGAGCAGGAAAAGGAACACAGGCTAAAATGATAGCTGACAAATATTCAATTCCACATATTTCCACAGGTGATATCTTCAGAGCAAATATTAAAAACGGAACAGAACTTGGCAAAAAAGCTAAAACTTATATGGACCAGGGACTTTTAGTACCTGATGAATTAGTTGTTGATTTAGTAGTTGACAGAGTAGGACAGGAAGATTGTGCTAATGGTTATGTATTAGATGGTTTCCCAAGAACTATACCACAGGCAGAAAGCCTTGATGCTGCTTTAGAGAAACTTGGTTCTAAAGTTGATTATGCAATCAATGTAGAAGTTCCTGATGAGAATATTGTAAGAAGAATGTCAGGAAGAAGAGCCTGTGTAGCTTGTGGAGCAACATATCATATCGTTCATATTCCAACTAAAGTAGAGGGAATTTGTGACAGATGTGGCAGCGAACTTATTTTAAGAGATGATGATAAGCCTGAAACAGTTAAGAAGAGATTGGCAGTATATCATGAACAGACACAGCCATTAATTGATTACTATAACAATAAGAAAGTATTAGTAGAAGTTGATGGAACAAAGGATATGAATGATGTATTTGCTGATATTGTTAAGATTTTAGGAGCTTAATAAAATGGCAGTATCAATAAAATCTCAAAAAGAAATTGAGTTAATGAGAGAATCATGCAGGTTGTTATCGATTGTACACGATGAGATGGGTAAAGCCATTAAACCGGGAATCTCTACTTATGAGATAAACAAAATCGGCGAGGATATGATTAAAAGCTTTGGATGTATTCCAAACTTTAAGAATTATAACGGCTTTCCGGCAGCAATCTGTGTATCAGTTAATGAAGAAGTAGTTCACGGTATTCCAAGCAAGAAGAAGATACTTAAAGAAGGCGATATTGTGAGTCTTGATGCAGGACTTATCTATAAAGGATATCATTCAGATGCAGCAAGAACACATATGGTTGGAGAGGTCAGCAATGAGGCTAAACGTCTTATCGAAGTGACTAAACAGAGCTTTTTCGAGGGTATCATATTTGCGAAAGAAGGATGCCATCTGCATGAAATATCAGCAGCTATCGGTGAATATGCGGAAAGCTTCGGATATGGAGTTGTCAGAGATTTGGTAGGGCATGGAATTGGAACGCATTTGCATGAAGATCCACAGATACCTAATTTTAAACAACGTAACAGAGGAATAAGACTCCAGGCAGGAATGACACTGGCAATTGAGCCTATGATAAGTGCAGGAACTTATGAAGTTGAATGGTTAGATGATGACTGGACTGTGGTAACTAAGGACAGGTCGCTCGCAGCACATTATGAAAACACCATATTGATTACAAAGGGTGAACCGGAAATTTTAACCTTGCGAAATTCATAGATAAAATTAAGTGACAAAACGTGGTTAATGCGTTAAAATCAGAAAGGCTGGTTATTTGATGGCGGCATGTAAAATAGGAGAATTTGCAAAATCAAAAGCAGGACATGATAAAGAAGAAATATTTATCATAATTAATATAGAAGAGGAATATGTTTATTTAGTTGATGGTAAGTCAAGAATATTAGATAAGCCGAAGAAGAAAAAGATAAAACATATTCAGGTCATCAATCAGATTGATGAAGAACTGCAGCGAAAATTAGAAACAAATCTTATCCTACGTGATGAAGATATAAAGAGAGCTATCAAAAGCTATAAGCAGAAAATAGGAGGTCGTTAGAAATGTCTAAAGCTGATGTAATTGAAATCGAAGGAACTGTATTAGAAAAATTACCAAATGCAATGTTTCAGGTAGAACTTGAAAATGGTCATAAGGTATTAGCTCATATTAGTGGGAAGTTAAGAATGAATTTCATTCGTATACTTCCAGGTGACAAGGTAACTATTGAATTATCTCCATATGATTTGTCAAAGGGCAGAATAGTCTGGAGAGATAAATAAAAATATAGTTAAAAAATTGCTTGATTATTGCAAAAACATATGTTATAGTAATAGTCGGACTTTTTTTGAAAGGAGGATTTACTGTGAAAGTAAGATCATCAGTTAAACCAATTTGCGAAAAATGCAAAGTAATTAAAAGAAAAGGAAGCATCAGAGTAATCTGTGAAAATCCAAAGCACAAACAGAGACAGGGCTAATTAAGGCTTGACAGTTTGTGATGCATATCAAATGGATATGTAATTTTGTTATGCGGCTGCAGTAGTGAAACACTAGGCTTAGTTGTATCATTACTTAAAATATAAAATTTAAACAAGAAAATAAGAAAATAAACCTGCGTACAACATTTCAGACGTTATTTATAACGGGCTACGTATGGTGAGATACTTATTAAGATTTTAATGATGGAGGTGTAATACACATGGCTCGTATTTCAGGTGTTGACTTACCAAGAGAAAAACGTGTAGAAATCGGATTAACTTATATCTACGGTATTGGTAGAGTAAGTTCTAATCGTATTCTTGCAGAGGCTAATGTTGATCCTAACACTCGTGTTAGAGATTTAACTGACGATGAAGTTAAGAGAATTAGTGAAGTTATTGACGCTAGTCAGACTGTTGAAGGTGATTTAAGAAGAGAAATCGCTATGAACATCAAGAGATTACAGGAAATCGGATGTTATAGAGGAAAACGTCACAGACAGGGACTTCCAGTTCGTGGTCAGAAGACAAAGACAAATGCAAGAACAAGAAAAGGTCCAAAGCGTACTGTTGCAAATAAGAAGAAATAATCATTCTTAAATATGTACGAATATAGAACAGTTGTAATGAGAAGAAAAGCTTCTTATTGAAAGTATTGTTCGATGAAACAATAGCAACAAGGAATTATATTGTATTCCGATAAAAATTATAGAAAGAACCCATAAGGGAGGTTAGTTTAAAATGGCTAAAGTTACAAAAAAAGTGACAAAAAAGCGTGTAAAGAAAAACGTTGAACGCGGACAAGCGCACATTCAATCATCTTTTAATAATACAATCGTAACATTAACAGATACTGAAGGAAATGCTCTTTCATGGGCAAGTGCAGGTGGTCTAGGATTTAGAGGTTCAAAGAAATCTACTCCTTATGCAGCTCAGATGGCAGCGGAAACTGCTACAAAGGCAGCTTTGGTACATGGCTTAAAATCAGTAGATGTTATGGTTAAGGGTCCGGGATCAGGACGTGAAGCAGCAATTCGTGCTCTTCAGGCATGTGGTCTTGAAGTTACTAGTATTAAGGACGTTACTCCAGTTCCTCATAATGGATGCCGCCCACCAAAACGTAGAAGAGTCTAATAGGAGGTGCAAATAGATGGCAGTAAATAGAGTTCCTGTTCTTAAGAGATGTAGATCACTTGGATTAGATCCAGTATATTTAGGAATAGATAAAAAATCAAAAAGACAGTTAAATAGAGCAAACAAGAAGATGAGTGAGTATGGTCTCCAGTTAAGAGAGAAACAGAAAGCAAAATTCATCTACGGTGTATTAGAGAAACCATTTAGAAATTACTATGCGAAAGCACAGAAGATGAACGGCATGACAGGTGAAAATCTTATGATTTTACTTGAGCTTAGACTTGATAATGTGTTATTCCGTATGGGATATGCTAGAACTAGAAAAGAAGCAAGACAGATCGTTGACCACAAACATGTATTAGTTAATGGTAAACAGGTTAACATTCCTTCATATTTAGTAAAAGCTGGCGATACAATCGAAATTAAAGAGAAACATAAAGCTTCTCAGAGATATAAAGATATCCTTGAGGTAACTGACGGAAGATTAGTTCCAGAATGGTTAGAAGCAGATCATGAGAATCTTAGTGGTGTTGTTAAAGAAATACCTACAAGAGAAATCATAGATGTACCAGTTGACGAAATGCTTATCGTCGAATTATATTCGAAATAGGCTTAGGCAATTCCTAAAACAGAAAAAGGAGGGGCTTTTTAGTGTTCGATTTTCAAATACCTAACGTTGAGATAGCAGAAATCTCAGAAGATAATAAATATGGTAAATTTGTTGTAGAACCTCTTGAAAGAGGTTACGGCACAACTCTTGGTAATTCATTAAGAAGAATTATGCTTTCTTCATTACCTGGAGCAGCCGTTAGTCAGGTTAAATTTGACGGTGTTTTGCATGAATTCAGTTCAATCCCTGGTGTTAAGGAAGATGTTACAGAGATTATCATGAACATCAAGAGTCTTGCTATCAAGAGCAATAGCGAAAGCGATGCTCCTGTAGTAGGATATATTGAAAAAGTTGGTGATGGCGTTGTAACAGCAGCAGATATTCAGGTAGATTCTGATATCGAGATTCTTAACAAAGATTTAGTTATAGCTACATTAAGTGGTGGAAAAGATAGTAGATTCTATGCAGAATTAACTATTACTAAAGGCAGAGGATATGTAAGTGCTGATAAGAATAAAAATGACGAGTTACCAATTGGCGTAATTGCAATCGATTCTATCTACACACCAATAGAAAGAGTAAATATGCAGATTCAGAATACGCGTGTTGGTCAGATTACTGATTTTGACAAACTTACATTAGATGTATATACAAACGGAACACTTGCTCCAGACGAAGCAGTTAGTTTGGCAGCTAAGGTTTTAAGTGAACACTTAAATTACTTCATTAACCTTTCAGACAAAGCTAAGAATGTTGACATTATGGCTGAGCCTGTTGTTAATGAGAAAGTTAAAGTGTTAGAAATGAACATTGATGAATTAGAGTTATCAGTTCGTTCATACAATTGTTTGAAGAGAGCTGGTATTAACACAGTTCAGGAATTAACTAACAAGACAGCAGATGATATGATGAAAGTTAGAAATCTTGGACGTAAGTCACTTGATGAAGTGTATGCTAAATTAAAAGAATTAGGTTTACATTTAAAAGATAGTGACAACTAGAGAATGTTCCTAAGTAAAGGAGGTAAGATTAGAAATGGCAGGATATAGAAAACTTGGAAGAACTTCAGCACAGAGAAAAGCTATGCTTAGAAGTCTTGCAACAGCTTTAATCGAAAATGGAAAGATTGAAACAACTGAAACAAGAGCTAAAGAAGTTCGTAAAGTGGTTGAAAGTTTAATAGCCATGGCAGTTAAAGAAAAAGATAACTACGAAGAAGTTACAGTTAAAGCTAAAGTATATGTTAAAGATAAAGATGGCAAGAGAGTAAAGGAAGTTGTTGATGGAAAGAAAGTTGACAAAGTAGATTTTGTTGATAAGACAATCAAGAAAGACAATCCTTCAAGACTCCATGCTAGAAGAAAAATGCAGAAAGTTCTTTACACGGTTAAAGAAGTTCCTACAGATGCAGCTGGAAAGAAGAAGAATACAAAAACTGTTGATTTAACACAGAAGTTATTCGACGAAATTGCACCAAAATATGCTGATAGAAATGGTGGATATACAAGAATCATCAAAATCGGACAGCGTAAAGGTGATGCAGCAATGCAGGTTGTACTTGAATTAGTATAATAAATGTTATATATATGTAGAGGAAGGAAAGAAAACTTTTCTTCCTCTATTTTAGATTTACAATACTTTTTATATTTATAATAAAGATTTCACTCTAGAGGTGTCTATGAGCATAATTAAAGCTAGAAATGTTAAATACAAAGTTAAAATTAAAAATGAAAATAATGAAGTCATCGAGGAAAAGAAGATTCTTAATGACCTTAATATAGAAATTGAGCCGGGTGATTTTATAGCAATATTAGGACATAACGGTTCAGGCAAGTCTACATTTGCAAAGCATCTGAATGCACTATTATTACCGGACGAGGGTAATATTTATATAGATGGAGAAGATACTAAAAGCGTTGAAGAATTATGGAAGATTCGTGAAAAATGTGGAATGGTATTCCAAAACCCTGACAATCAGATAGTAGGTGTGACAGTTGAAGAAGATGTTGGCTTCGGTCCTGAAAATCTAGGTGTTAAAACCAAGAAAATCTGGGACAGAATAAAAGATTCACTTACAAAAGTCGATATGTACAAATACAGAAAGAAATCGCCAAATCATTTATCAGGAGGACAAAAACAGCGAGTTGCAATTGCTTCGTCATTGGCAATGAAGCCTAAATGTATCGTATTAGATGAACCGACTGCCATGTTAGACCCACAGGGCAGGAAAGAAGTTATGGATATTATAAAAAGTCTGAATGAAAATGAGAATATAACGGTAATTCTTATAACTCATCATATGAACGAAGCAATTATGGCTAAAAAAGTCGTGGTAATAGATGATGGTAAAATTGCATTGCAGGGAACACCTAGTGAAGTCTTTGGCAATGTAGAACAGATTAAGAAATTGAAATTGGATATGCCACAGATTATGGAGTTGTCATACGAATTGTATAAATGTGGTAAATTCGACAGGTACGATATTCTTACGATAGATGAATTTATAAAAGAGTTAGAAAAACAAGTACAAGAGAAACATAAGATAAAGAATTCAGATGGGGCAGATGGGAATATAAAAGAAAGCCTAAACGATAAAGGTGTAGTAAGGAAAGAAATTGCAGAAGCAAATATAGAAAAGAATATAAAGAAGAGTATAGATGAAAAAGTAGAAGAAAATATAAAAGATAATGAAGAAGATAATGTAGAAGAAAAATATCTCAGTAAAGAGATAGAAAAAATAAGTAAAATAAAAAATTATAAAGATACTGTAAATAAAGAAGTTAAAGAAGATACCGGAAATAAAGACATAAAACCGATTCTAAGTCTTAGGAATGTAAGCCTTAAATATGAAGAAAATACTTCTATGGAGGTTAAGGCATTAGACGACATTTCTTTAGACATATATAATGATGAATTTATAGGAATTATAGGTCATACAGGTTCTGGTAAATCAAGTCTTGTACAGGTTATGAATGGACTAATCAAGGCAAATGGTGGAGAGGTAACATATAAAGGTGAAAATATTCAGGACAAGTCTTTTGACAAAAAGAGGTTGCATCTTGATGTCGGATTAGTGTTTCAGTATCCTGAGAGCCAGCTTTTTGAAGAAACTGTGCTTAAAGACGTTATGTTTGGTCCGCTTAACAAAGGAATGAGTGAAGAAGAAGCTAAAGAGGCTGCTAAAGAAGCGCTTGAAATGCTTGGTATAGGCGAAAATTACTATAATGATTCGCCATTTGAATTGTCAGGCGGTGAGAAAAGAAGAATCGCCATCGCAGGTGTACTTGCAATGAATCCTGAAATAATTATTCTGGATGAACCGACAGCAGGATTAGACCCGATGTCTAGGAATAATCTGTTGAATTCATTGAAACGCTTACAGACAGACAAGGCAAAGACGATAATAATTGTATCTCACAATATGGAGGATATGGCGAATTACGTTGAACGTCTTATAGTTATGAATGATGGCAAAGTTGTATTTGATGATATTAAGAAAAATGTTTTCAAATATGTTGAACAGCTTGAGCAAATCGGTCTCGATGTTCCGGAAGTAACAAAAGCTATGAATGTGCTTAAAGAAAGAAACTATAAGGTAAGTGGAAATGCATTGACGGTAAAAGAGGCATTAGATGAAATGAAAGGAATAATATAATGCTTAGAGATATCACAATTGGACAATATTATCAGACGGACTCTAAGATTCATAAGTTAGATCCGAGGACTAAATTATTTGCAACATTTGCATTTATATTAATGCTTTTTATATGTGGAAATCCTTTAACTTACAGTATTTGTGCCTTGATTCTTGTAGGTGTGATTATTATATCAAAGATTCCGTTTGGCTTCATATTCAGAGGACTTCGAAGTATATTTGTAATTTTATTCATAAGCGTATTTTTTAATGTATTTTTTACACCGGGAAGAGTTATTTTTGAATTAGGTTTTATAAAGATGACGTATGAGGGTCTGGTTAAAGCAGCATTAATGGGTGTGCGTTTTGTATTACTGATTATTGGCTCATCACTTTTGACACTTACGACTACACCGAATAATCTGACAGATGGTTTAGAGAAGTCATTAGGTTTTATGAATGTCATCAGAATTCCGGTGCATGAAATAGCTATGATGATGTCGATTGCACTTAGGTTTATTCCTGTTCTGATGGAGGAAACTGATAAGATTATTAAAGCACAGACAGCAAGAGGTGCAGAGTTTGACAATGGAAATATCATTAAAAGGGCAAAATCAATGATTCCTATATTAGTTCCGTTATTCATATCTGCATTTAGAAGAGCAAATGATTTAGCGACAGCAATGGATGCGAGATGTTACAGAGGTGGTAAAGGAAGAACCAAAATGAAGCCGCTTAAATATAAAAAATGTGATTTTGTTGCATATTTATGTATTTTTGCATTTATTGGAGGAATGGTTGCAATTAAGATATTAATTATTAGTATGTGAAATGAGGAAGAAAAAATGAGTTCAGGTGATTGTAATTCATGCAGTTTCTATGTGTATGATGAAGATTATGAAGATTATATGTGTCAGGTAAATATGGATGAAGATGATGTCGTGCGACTTATGAGTGATGAAAGTTATGACTGTCCATATTATCAGTTAGATGATGAATATAGAATTGTAAGAAAACAGATGTAAATATTAGATATAATGTGTATTTATCTTATATGTAGCATTTGTTACGAAGAATAAGATGTGATAATTCATATTTGGAAATGAGGTTGAATATGGTAGAAGAACCAATAAAAAGGCGTATTAAACTGATTATTAGCTATGATGGAACTAATTATTGTGGCTGGCAGGTTCAGATTAATGGAATAACCGTTGAGGAAGTAATCAATCGTGAATTGAGTAGAATGTTAGGCGAAGATATAGCGGTTATCGGTGCAAGCCGGACTGATTCGGGAGTTCATGCATTAGGAAATGTTGCGGTATTTGATACATTTTCAAAGATTCCGCCTGAGAAAATGTGCTTTGCACTTAACCAGCGACTGCCGGACGATATAAGAATACAGGATTCCTGCGAGGTTCCACTAGATTTTCACCCAAGATATTGCGACAGTACAAAGACGTATGAATATAAAATTCTGAATAGAAGATTTGACAATCCGGTTATGAGATTGTATACACATTTTGTATATATGCCATTGGATTATGAGAAAATGCAGGAGGCAGCAAAATATTTAGTCGGAGAGCATGATTTCAAAAGCTTCTGTTCAGCAAGAACGCAGGTAACGGATACGGTAAGAACGATTTATTCATTAGATGTATCAAAGGAAGATGACATTATTAAAATCAGAATTTCCGGAAATGGCTTCTTATATAATATGGTGAGGATAATTGTCGGAACTCTCATAAAGGTAGGACTTAAAGTATATCCGCCTGAGTATGTCAAAGAAATCTTAGAGGCTTGTGACAGAAATGTGGCAGGACCAAAAGCTCCGGCTAAGGGTTTAACTTTGATAGGAATTGTGTATAACTAATTAAATTTGCAATAGCAATGTGGAAAAAGTTGGCTACAAGGGCAACCTTTATCAAAATATGGTTGACACAAAAACGGCATTGTTATATAATAATTAACTGTGACAGTACGTGAAATCTATTAGTCTGTCCAAAATAAGCAGGTAAATACTTGAGCCAAAGCCCCGGTAATAGTATTTATATATAAAAAATATTTTATTATCATAGGAGGTAAACCAATGAAGAGTTACATGGCTAGTCCAGCAACAATTGAAAGAAAATGGTACGTAGTTGATGCTACAGGATATACATTAGGACGTTTATCATCAGAAATCGCAAAAGTTTTAAGAGGTAAGAACAAACCAACATATACACCACATATCGACACAGGTGATTATGTAATCGTTATAAATGCAGAGCATATTAAGGTAACTGGTAAGAAGTTAGATCAGAAAATCTACTACAATCATTCAGATTATGTAGGTGGAATGAAAGAGACAACTCTTAAAGAAATGTTAGCAAAGAAACCTGAAAGAGTTATCGAGTTAGCAGTTAAGGGAATGCTTCCAAAAGGACCTTTAGGAAGAGAAATGATTACAAAACTTCATGTATACGCTGGTGCAGAGCATGATCACGCAGCTCAGAAACCAGAAGTATTAACATTTTAGTTAGAACCTGAAAGGAGGATATTACAGTGGCTAAAACAGAAAAATTATACGGAACAGGTAGAAGAAAAAAGAGTATCGCTAGAGTATATTTAGTACCAGGTAAAGGCGACATTACAATAAATAAAAGATCATTAGACGAATATTTCGGTCTTGAAACATTAAAGGTTATCGTTAAACAGCCTTTAGTTGCAACAAACACAACAGACAAATATGACGTTATCGTTAACGTACATGGTGGTGGATACACAGGACAGGCTGGAGCAATCAGACATGGTATCTCAAGAGCTTTATTACATGTTGATGCAGAATTCCGTCCAGTTCTTAAAAAAGCAGGTTTCTTAACAAGAGATCCAAGAATGAAAGAAAGAAAGAAGTATGGTTTAAAAGCAGCTCGTCGTGCTCCACAGTTCTCAAAGAGATAATTATTTGGAAAATCTTCGATTCGAAAGAATCAGGAAAAGCCCGATATTACAAGGGTTACAGAGGTTGTGGGTTGTTGTCAGATGTGCTCCGTTTCAGACGGTATGCAACAAACATGCAACACGAATATCAATGATATGTATAGGACATTTTCAGAGAAATCTGGGAATGTCCTTTCTTTTTGTGTGTTCCTACAAGCGGTGCAACAGACTGAAAATATATTGAGGTGATGCTTGCATCAACCGAATTAAAGTGATACTCTGGTGGATTTGGAGGAAAAGGCAACGAAACTGGAGAGAAAAGCAGAGATTGCAGAGGTGGTTTATGATATGGCGCGAGGTTCCGGTGGTAATGAAGCCTTGAGGGAGAAACTTATAGATGTTATGTATGAAAATGAACAATTAAAAGTTGAAAACTCTAAACTTCGGCAAACACTGAATAAGGCATACGATTTCATGAAACAGTTTGTGATGGATGGAAGGAATCTGCTGGAAAGGTTTCTGGAGAGTATTGGGCAGGTTGTTGAGAAGGTTAGGAGTGGCTTTAGAAGGTAAAAAGAGTGGTAAGATGCTTATGGTGAAGCATCTTACCACTTTCTTAGTTTACATACCAAAGCAACGGTGCATCTGGATTATATTTAGGATGGTTTTTGTTATCTTGACATGTGTATTTTACAGCAGGAGGTGTATTCCTACAGATGCGATATACTACTTGGTCTATTTCTTGGTCAGCTTCAATAAATGTGCGAATCCAACCATGGATGTATAGTGATGGTGGTTCAAATGTACTTTTGCCACCATATCCGATGTCTTGTTCAATTATAAATAATTGAGCTAATATAGCTGTAATATCAATCGGATTAATATATTGTGTAAAACGAATATGGGTTAATGGATTGATTGCATCTAAAGGTTCCTCTCCATAAAATATTTTGTCAAAAGCGACGAGAAGATCTTCTCTGGCTTGTGGAAGTTCTCTGACACGTAATTTTAAATCAATAAGCAGGCGCAAGTGATTAGGACGAAATGGTTTGTCATCACCTATTCTAAGAAAAATTTGAAAATTTGTATTAACATCATAATTTTTAAATCGTTCAGATAATGTGCTGGGACGATAAATTAGAATTGCTTGCTCTCCGTTGTTATAGACTTCGGTCATAGTATCAAAAGGAAGGCCTAAAACAATTTCTCTCATTTCATCATAGGTCATTTGGTATCTACCTCCTTAAAAAATTCGCTAATCTCAACACCTATCACATTGGCTATCTGATTTAATACAGATATAGATAAGCTTTTATTGCATCCAGCAGCTTCGATTTTAGAAAGGTAGCTGATGCTGATTTTTGCTTGCTCTGCGAGTTGTACCTGTGTTAATTTAGCTTGTTCTCTGTAATGCTTTATATTTGAACCTATAACGTGATATATGTCTGTATCGTTCTTGAACTGCATAAAAACACCTCTTTCACTATTTGTGAATATTATCTCACGAGAGTAACTATATATAAATTCACTTATTGTGAAAGAATATTAACATGGATTTTTGCGAGAATATGAGTTACAATAATGTAACCATAGAAAGAAGGGGGAATGTCTTATAAGTTTACAACCAAATAATTTTAAGCTTGAACCAACAACCGTCTGGTCGTTTCCAAACAGAGGCAGTTGGGCAACGCATTCAGGAAAGTATCGAGGAAATTGGTCACCATATGTACCAAGAAATCTGATACTTCGTTATTCTAATCCCGGTGATTGGGTATTAGATCAATTTATGGGGAGTGGAACAACCTTAGTAGAGGCAAAGCTACTCAATCGTCATGCGGTAGGTATTGACATCAATCCGCAATCTGTTTCAATCTCTGAAACGAATTTACAATTCCAATGTGAAACAAATTCAAAGATCTTTACACGAAATGGAAATGCTACTGATTTGCATTTTATCAAAGATAGTCGAATTGACTTCATTTGTACGCATCCGCCATATGCCAATATCATCAAATATAGTAAAGGGATAGAAGGGGATATTTCATTGCTTGGCGTGGAACCGTTTTTAAATGAGATGAAGAAGGTCGCAAATGAAGCATATCGTGTTTTGAAAAAAGGTAAAATGTGTGCTGTAATGATTGGGGATGTAAGAAAATATGGAAAGGTCATTCCGTTAGGGTTTCGTATGATGGAATGCTTTTTACAGGTAGGATTTACGAATAAAGAAATTATAATTAAAGAGCAGCATAATTGTCGTTCTACTGATTATTGGGAAAAACAAAACAACAATTTTCTGCTTCTGGCACATGAGTATATATTTGTATTTCAGAAGTAAGATAATTCACAAAGAGTGAAAGTTGTGGTTGTTATTTTGTATGTTTGCAAGTATAATAGATATGTAAAAGATTGTCCTTTTACGGACATGGAGAAGAGGAATCAAAATGAGTAATTCAAGTGTCGCTCCATTTGTGAAATGGGCTGGCGGTAAGCGTCAGTTGATTCCGCAAATAAAGGAAAGAATGCCTGAAAAATATAATAATTATTATGAGCCATTTGTGGGTGGCGGTGCAGTTACATTTGAATTGCTACCTGCAAATGCTCTCATAAATGATATAAACAAAGCGTTGATAAATGCTTACAATCAAATATGTTACGCACCGGAAGCATTCCTGAAGGCTGTGAGCAAGCTAGATACGGAAATGTGGGAAGATGGCAAGGAATATTATTATTCTCTAAGAGAACATTACAATGACAAGCTGATGAAAGCGGAGTATGATGTGGAGTTGGCAGCATTGTTTGTATTTATCAATAAGCATTGTTTTAATGGCTTGTATCGTGTAAATGGCAAGGGACTTTTTAATGTTCCATACAACAATAGTCGTAGAGCTTCCGTTGATGAAAATGCCATCATGGAGATTTCAAAATATCTTCAGGGAGTAAAAATTATTGATGGTGATTTTGAAGTTGCCTGTAAGGATGCCAAGAAGGGCGATTTTGTATTTATAGATAGTCCGTATGCACCGTTGAATCCAACTTCTTTTGAATCATATACTAAAGAGGGATTTGACATAGAAAGTCATAAACGACTTGCAAATCTGTTTGATGAATTAACAGCCAGAGGTTGCTACTGTATGCTCACAAATCATAATACGGATTTGATTAAAGAGTTGTATGGTAACAAAGGATATAGAATAGATGTTGTAAGTGTAAAGCGTATGATTAATTCGGATGCATCCAACAGAGTTGGTGAAGAAGTGATTATATGTAATTATTAGAGGAGTCGTGATAATGGAAAACTTATTTGCAAAGAAAGTGCCATTATACTACGAGACAGAAGAATCACAACTGGTATTAGGTGATTCCTTTAAAATTCTAACAAAAATTGAACCGGAATCTGTGGATATGATATTTGCAGACCCACCCTATTTTTTGAGTAATGATGGTATTACCTGTCAGGGCGGGAAAATGGTTTCGGTTAATAAAGGCTCATGGGATAAGCTTTCTGAAAGTGGAACCAGCGTCGAAGAAAAACACAAGTTTAACAGAAAGTGGATTAAGTTATGTAAGAAAGTACTAAAGCCGAACGGCACAATATGGATATCAGGAACACTACACAATATATATTCGATTGGTATGGCATTGGAGCAGGAAGGCTTCAAAATCATCAACAACATTACATGGCAGAAAACAAATCCACCACCAAACTTAGCATGTCGATGCTTCACGCATTCTACGGAAACCATTTTATGGGCAAGGAAGAATGAAAAGAAGTCTCGGCATTTTTTTGATTATCAGAAAATGAAAGAAATGAACGGTGGAAAGCAGATGAGGGATGTGTGGACAGGTGCACTGACGAAACCATCGGAGAAAACAGAAGGCAAGCACCCTACACAGAAACCGGAATATTTGCTTGAAAAAATTGTATTGGCATCTACGGAGGAGGGACAAGTTGTTTTGGATCCTTTTTGTGGTTCAGGAACTACAGGAGTAGAGGCGGTACGATTTGGACGTAAGTTTATCGGGATAGATATAAGCAAAGAATACTTAGAGATTTCCAAGAGGAGATTGGAGAAGGTTTACGGAGATGCGAAAGAATATTGAAATATCTGATGAGAAGATAAGTGAGTTTTTGGAACAGTTTTATGGATATTTTGAAAGTGGATATGCATTTGAGGAATTTTTAAAAGTGTATCTTGAAAAGATTGGTCTTGATGAGGTTGTTGTCACACAACGTTCTTCGGATGGCGGAATTGACTTGGAGGCTGTAAGATATGGTGTTGGTGGCTTTGCTGGGGCAGATGCTGTTGATTATTTCGTTCAGGCAAAGAGAAATAAACCAGGAACGACAATTCCTATCGAAAAAGTCAGGGCACTTAGAGGCGTGATGCCTTCGGGCAGTAAGGGAATATTTATTACAACTGCAAATTATTCAAAAAAGACAGAAGAATTTGTAGATGCAGACCCATCACGTCCGATAATTCTTATCGATGGAAAATCACTTGTTGAAAGCTGCATTGATAATGAGATTGGTTTTGTATTTACACCTGTATTCAGTAAAAATGCAATGGATGCATTAAAGAATGAAGCAGATGATTTGGTAAAAGAAGATGGAACAATAGATGAAACAAATGAAGGGGTTAAGCTGGTTGTAGATAAACAGATTTCGGCTAATGACATTCGAGCAAGAATATTAAGATTACCGAAAGCTATCACAAATCTGTTACCAGATGACGCTCATAAAGTTAAGGTGATATTTAATGGACTGGCACCTAAAGAATTAACGATAGCAAAGAATAGAGGATATCTTGCAGGCGTAACAGATTTGTATAAGGAATCTGGATTAATTGCTGAGGATGGTTCGTACAATCCATGTAAGGCAATTTGGAAATTTTCTGAAGATAAAATAGATATTACTATAAAGGAGCATTGATAGATGAGAGATTTTGATGAATGGCTTAGTAAGTTTCGTGCTAGTATCTCTAGTTACGATTATTACATAGATTTTGAGAAGGTTGTTAAGAATGTTGAAGAAATAAAGGTGGAATTGAATATATTAAATTCACTTATTGGTTCCAAGAACATTGAAGAAGAATTTGAAGCGATAGTAAACAAGTACCCGGAAACATTAAAATGTATTCCATTATTGCTTGCAGTTCGTGGTAATGAAATTTATGCACAGGATGAAGATGGTGCATTTTTATATAATTTCAAAACTATGAATTATGATGTAGAGCAATATAAGGTTTTTATGCGTAAAACAGGCTTGTTTGATATGATTGCAAATCATCTTGTAAATAACTTAGTTGATTATGCATTGGGAATTGAAACAGGATTAGATTCTAATGGACGTAAAAATCGTGGTGGGCACCAAATGGAAGATTTGGTTGAAAAGTATATTGTGGCAGCAGGATTTAAGAAGAATGTGAATTACTTCAAAGAAATGTATTTGAAGGACATTGAAGCTAAATGGAATATTGATTTATCCGCACTTTCAAATCAGGGCAAAGCTGCAAAGAGATTTGATTTTGTAATTAAGACAGATGAGATGATTTATGCTATTGAAACAAACTTCTATGGTGGTGGAGGCTCTAAACTTAACGAGACTGCAAGAAGTTATAAAATGCTCTCACAGGAAGCGGATACTATTGATGGATTTACATTTGTTTGGTTTACAGATGGAATCGGTTGGAAGAGTGCAAGAGGTAATTTGAGAGAGACATTTGAGAACATGGAACATGTATATAGTATAGATGATATGGAGCATGGAATTATACAAGAACTTACAAAATAGTAGGATACTTTGGAGGAAAAGATATGAACGGGAAAGATATTGAAACATTTAATAAAGCGGTTGAATCACTAAGGCAGTATAGACGATATGAAATTGTAGACGAAAATAACAAAAATTTATTAGATGATATATATGTTGATCCAATTGAAGGAGATGCATTATTAAGATTATGTATTAAAGATAATACTACAGTTCTTGTGGGAAGAAAAGGAACTGGTAAATCAACAATATTTATGAAAATGCAGAATGAGTTAAGAAAATCCAAAGAGGTTATGACTTGTTATATAGATGTAAAAACGATATTTGATACTGCAAAACGTAATTATATGACGATAAATTATCTTAAAGCAAAAATTCAAAGGAAATTGAAAATTATTCAATCCAAAGGCAATTTATATTAGATTTTGTAAGTGAATTGATAAGTGAAATATCTAAGAACTATAAAACGAAATTTGATCAATTAAAAGATAAATTGCATATTCCTTCAAAAGTCAATGGTTCAATAAAAAAACTAGAAGGAATACGAGATAGAATTCAGAATAATGCGCATTTAGGTAACATTGAACTACAAACTCTACAAGAGGTCAATTTATCAGTCATAGAAGAAAATAAAACGGAAAATTCAATATGCGGTAAGGTAGAGGATAGTATTGCGTTGAAGGACATAGGTGTAAAGTCTAGTGTTTCTGGAGAAGCAAAATTCAGTAATGCAAATGAGAATGAAAAGAAATATAATCGAGTGTTTGCTAGAATATTTGAAATCACAGAATTAGTCGAGGAGATAAAGAAGGTTTTACAGGATTGGGAGATGAAGAGATTATATTTGATTTTGGACGACTATTCTGAAATAGACCAAGATTCGTTGAGAATGTTTTGTGATTTGATTGTAAATACATTGAATAATACATCAGATAACTATATAAAATTAAAAATATCTGCCTATCCAGGTAGAGTAGAATTGGGGGAGTTGGATAGACAAAAGATAGATATTAGATACTTGGATTATTATCAACTTTATGTGAATGATAAAAGAACAGATATGGAAAAAGCTGCTGTTAATTATACACAAAGAATTATAGAAAATAGATTGAAAATATTTACTCAACATGGTATTGATTATTATTTTGATACGGAGAAAACGAGTGTTGAGGAGTATTGTACATATTTGTTTAGGATGACGTTAAATGTAGTTCGACATCTTGGCTTGATATTGGATTATGCGCAAGAGTATTCAATTGCGAGAAATGAAAAAATAACGATGGTTGTATTGAATGAAGCATCTAAGAGATTCTATAATGAAAGATTGTCATTATTTTTTGAAGAAGGTAAATCGGCACAAATGGCATATGATGAAAGGGTAGAAATTTTTCATCTTCGTACATTATTGTTGAGTATAATACAAAGAGAAAAGGAAATTAAGACTAGTATATCCGTCAGTAATTAACTCGACTTTTTGATGGGTAGTGTATCTACTACAACTTTTTCACTTGGATCAATCTCATCAAGACGATACTTCCAGTGATATACAACAGGCTCCTCATTGA
>Ga0256404_1002360_pt1 | contig 41876 bp, 31 predicted proteins | sample RumenRJG_01DNA_FD_185990 | JGI IMG/M metagenome (GOLD analysis project Ga0256404, IMG submission 185990) | Bovine rumen microbial communities from Lethbridge, Alberta, Canada - RJG_01 | ecosystem: Host-associated > Mammals > Digestive system > Stomach > Rumen | place: Canada: Alberta | collected... | reverse complement strand
CCATTAAGGCAGCGGGCAAGACCTGCGGGCCCAGAGGAGATGTTATGATCATATCCTACGATGGTGTTTTACCGGCACTTAACACCCTGCTTTACGGAGACTTTAATGCGGTTTTTGAATGCAATACCCAGCTGGGACCTGTTGCGGCAGAGACCATTAAAAAACTCCATAGCGGTCAGAGCGTGGAAAAGACCATTTACGTGAAAGAAACATATTTTGATGATACAATGGATCTTGCAAGTATTATAAAGCAGCGAAAGACACTTTATGAGTGAAAGGAGAGGTGTATATGAGTAAGGAATTAATTGAATCGGGCAAAGCCGTTATGGGGTTGGAGTTTGGCTCTACAAGAATTAAGGCTGTCCTTATTGATGAGGAGTATAAGGTTATTGCCCAGGGTAATCATGACTGGGAGAACCGTTTAAAGAACGGCATCTGGACTTATTCCGAGGATGATATCTGGGAGGGACTGCGCAGTGCTTATGCAGATCTGGCTCGTGATGTTAAAGATAAATACGGGGTTGTATTAAAGAAAGTAGCTTCCATGGGATTCTCCGCAATGATGCACGGATATCTGGCTTTTGGAAGAGATGAGAGACTGCTGGTACCCTTTAGGACCTGGCGTAACTCCATTACCGGAGAGGCAGCAGATGAGCTGACTAACGCATTTCAGTACAACATTCCCGAGAGATGGAGTATAGCCCATATTTATCAGGCTATCCTTAATAATGAGCCTCACGTAAAACACGTCAAATTCTGCACCACCCTGGCAGGTTTTGTTCATTGGAAGGTTACGGGAGAGAAAGTCCTTGGCATCGGCGATGCTTCAGGAATGTTTCCCATAGACCCCAAGACCAAGGATTATGATAAGGCCAAGATGGCCATCTTTAATAACATGCTGGAAGAAAAGAAGGTTCCCTGGAAGTTGGAGGACGTTCTTCCTAAGGTTCTGGTAGCAGGAGAGCCTGCAGGTATTCTTACCCGGGAGGGTGCAGCCCTTATAGACCCCACCGGTAACTTAGAGGCAGGAATTCCCCTTTGTCCTCCGGAAGGAGATGCCGGAACAGGTATGGCGGCTACCAACAGTGTTGCAAAACGTACAGGAAATATCTCTGCAGGAACCTCCATCTTCGGTATGGTTGTTCTCGAGAGAGAACTTAAGGCCGTTCATAAGGAACTGGATCTTGTTACAACACCCGATGGCAGCCTGGTTGCCATGGTTCATGCCAACAACTGTACATCAGACCTTAATGCCTGGGTTAATATCTTTGAAGAATTCACTCAGGCCATGGGAATTGAATGCGATAAGAACAAATTATTCTCGGTTCTTTACAATAAGGCATTGGAAGGAGATCCGGATTGCGGCGGAGTTCTCGCTTACGGACATCTCTCCGGAGAGAATATTATGGGCACATCCGAAGGCCGTCCCATGATAGTTCGTACTCCCGACAGAGATTTTACTCTTGCTAACTTTATGAGAGCCAATATTTCCACTGCCTTCGGTGCCTTAAAGATTGGTATGGACATCCTCGTAAATGAGGAAGGAGTTGAGATCGACAGCGTGTTGGGACACGGCGGAATATTTAAGACAGAGGGCGTTGCACAAAGCATCTTAGCCGCAGCCATTAATGCCGATGTATCCGTTATGGAAGGGGCAGGAGAAGGCGGCCCATGGGGAATGGCTTTACTTGCGGCGTACATGAATAAGAAGGATGAGGATGAGAAACTCTCCAACTTCCTTAACAATAAGGTTTTTGCAACAGCCAGAAAGTCAACCCTGGCACCCAAGCCCGTTGATGTTAAGGGATTTGAGGAATTTGCCAAGAGATATGCAGACTGCATCGAAATAGAGAAGAAAGCCATTGAGTGCTTAAATTAAAGAGGATTAAGATATGTTAGAAGAATTAAAAAAAGAAGTCTATGAAGCAAATATGCTCCTTCCCAAATACGGCCTTGTTACATTTACCTGGGGTAACGTAAGCGGGATTGACAGAGAAAAGGGTCTCTTTGTAATCAAACCCAGCGGAGTGGAATATGATAAGCTGCGTCCCGAGGATATGGTTGTTGTAGACCTTAAGGGAAACAAGGTGGAGGGAGATTATAAGCCCTCATCAGATACGGCTACCCATATGGTATTATATAATCACTTCCCCAATATAGGAGGAGTGGTACATACTCATTCTTCCTGGGCTACAAGCTGGGCTCAGTCAGGCAGAGGCATTCCCTGCTACGGAACCACCCATGCGGATTATCTCTACGGGGAGATTCCCTGCATGAGAAATCTTACTCAAGAAGAGATAGATGAGGCTTACGAGCTTAACACGGGAAATGTTATAGTTAATGAGTTCAAGAGGATGAACCTTGACTATGTGGCTATGCCTGCAGTACTCTGCAAGAATCACGGCCCCTTTACCTGGGGCAAGGATGCTCACGAAGCAGTCCATAATGCAGTGGTATTAGAGGAAGTTGCTAAGATGGCAGCCCGGACCGAGACTATCAATCCGGATGTGAAGCCTGCACCCCAGATGCTGCAGGACAAGCACTATTACAGAAAACACGGAGCTAATGCTTATTATGGACAAAACTAATATAGGGGCCATAATCCTGGCAGCAGGAAAAGGTACGAGAATGAAGTCGGACCTGCCCAAGGTCCTTCATAAGATTAATGATAAGGCGCTGGCAGAGTACGTTATTGATGCGGTTTACTCTGCCGGCATAAAAAAAGTCTGCCTGGTTATCGGATATCAGGCAGACCGTGTTAAAGAGAATATCCACAGGGATGTGGAATATGCATTCCAGGAAGAGCAGCTGGGCACAGGCCATGCTGTTATGTGTGCCAAGGAGTTTCTGGATAAATGCGAAGATGTTCTGGTGCTCTGCGGAGACACCCCCCTTGTTACCGCCAGTACCATTAAAGCCCTGATGGACTACCACCGGGGCAGGGGGAATTACGTCACGGTGCTTTCTGCCATGATGAAGGACCCCACAGGTTACGGCCGCATTGTCAGGGATAAAGAGGGCAATTTCATTAAAAATGTGGAGCATAAGGATGCTACCGACGAAGAAAGGAAGATCTGTGAGATCAACTCCGGCATGTATGTCTTTAATGCAAAGGAGCTGAAGGAGGGCCTTGGCAGTCTTACCACAGACAATGCCCAGGGAGAGTATTATCTTCCTGACGTGATCACGGCCATCAGGGACAAGGGTCTGAAAGTAGGAGCTTTTTCCGCCAAGGATCCGGAAGACATATTCGGGATTAATACCGTGGAACAGCTGGAAGAAGCTAAGAAGATCATCGATACAAGGCAGAAGAATCAAAAGGAAGAGTAGGGAGCTTACAAATGTACATTATAGCGGGTCTGGGCAATCCCGGTCTTAAGTATTCAAAGACAAAACATAATATGGGATTTATGGTTGCCGATGTTTTGGCCAACCGATACGGGATTGATTTCACCAAGCGGATGGGACAGGCCGTCTGCGGCCAGGGAACCATAGAAGGTCAGAAGGTCTTTCTGGTCAAACCCCAGACCTACATGAACTTAAGCGGTGAAAGCGTAGCTGCCCTGACTCATTTTTATAAAACCGATATTGCAAGTGAGCTGATTATCATTTATGATGATATTTCCCTGGACCCGGGGAATATCCGGGTTCGAAAAAAGGGAAGTGCCGGAGGACATAACGGCATGAAGAATATTATAAAACTTCTGGGTACGGAAGAATTCATACGGGTTCGTATAGGTATAGGCGGTACCCCTGAGCAGATCTCACTTGTGGATTACGTACTCCAGCCCTTTGAAAAAGAACAGATTCCTCTTGTGGAGGAAGGGATAGAGCGGGGAGCTGATGCGGTGGTAAAGATTATTACATCAGGTCCGGATCAGGCTATGAACGAGTTTAACAGGAAGATAGACGGAGACTCATAATTGAACGCATTTTTAAGCCCCATGGAGGAGCTGGAGGAGCTCCTTCAGGTAAAGAAAAGGATTAAGCCGGGAGAGATAACCCAGGTAACGGGCTGCGTAGATTCCGGCAAAGCGCATATGGCATTTTGCTTAGGCAATGGTTTTTCTCATAAGATCATTGCTTCTTTTAGTGAAAACAAAATGCGGGAGATGTATGAGGATTACAGGTTATTCGACAGGAATGCTTATATTTATCCTGCAAAGGACCTTATATTCTTTCAGTCCGACATCCATGGCAATCTGGTAACAAGGCAGAGAATGTCATGTATAAAGGCCCTTATGGAAGGCGAAAATGTAACCATATTTACCACGGCAGATGCATTTATGGATGCCCTGGTGCCGCCGGAGATCATCAGGGCTTCGGTTATCACCCTGAAACCGGCTGATATTATAAATGTTGATGAATTGATTTCAGACCTGGTGATGCTGGGTTATGAGAAGAATTATCAGGCGGAGCAGCCGGGCCAGTTTTCCGTAAGAGGCGGGATTATCGACGTATATCCCCTGACGGAAGAGACGCCTTTCAGAATAGAGCTGTGGGATGATGAGATCGACACCATCCGTTCTTTTGATGCTGCCACCCAGCGTTCCATCGAAGTCCAGCCTGAGCTTAAGATTTATCCTGCTACGGAGATCATTGCCGATAAGACAAGGATAAACAAAGCTGTCAAAAGGATGGTTTCGGAAGCTAAAAAAGCTTATGAAAAGTTTCGCGGTGAAATGAAGACCGAGGAGGCCCACCGGATCAAAACCGTTATAGATGAAGTGGCAGAAGAGCTGACCCAGACCGGGACATCAGGTCGTGCAGATAGTTTTATAGGGTATTTCTATGACGAGACCCGGAGTCTGCTGGATTATTTTCCGGAAGATACACTGCTTATTATAGATGAACCTGCCCGTATTATGGAAAAACTGAGGGTTACGGAAAAAGAGTTTACGGAGAGCATGTCAGGCCGCCTTGAAAAAGGATATATTCTATCCGGCCAGATGGGCATTATGAAAAGCTCCGGGGAAGTGGCATCCCATATGGAAAGGATGGGAGGAGTGGCCCTGTCCATTATGGATGCGGTATCCAAGGATTTTGACATAAAATCTTCATCCAATATTTCCTGTCACTCGGTAAGCCCTTATAACAACAGTATTGAGCTTCTCACCAAGGACCTGAAACGGTACAAGAATAACGGAAGCCGGGTAATCCTGCTCTGTCCCTCCGTTACCAGGGCAAAGCGTCTGGCCCAGGATTTAAGGGATTTCGACCTGAACAGCTTCTATACCGAGGATATGGACAGGGAGGTTAAGCCCCGGGAGATAATGGTTATATACGGGAACATAAAACGTGGATTTGAGTATCCTCTTATTAATTTCGCCATAATTTCCGAGACAGATATATTCGGCCAGAAAAAGCCCAGGAAAAAGAAGCGTACCGTAAGCGGCAATGCCATCTCCAGTTTCGCGGAGATAAGCCCCGGAGATTATGTGGTACATATTGATCACGGCCTGGGAATATACCGGGGAATAGAAAAGATTGAAGTAGAAGGAATATCCAAAGACTATATAAAGATCGAATACGCCAAAGGGGACAACCTATATATCCTGGCCACCCAGCTGGAGACCCTGCAAAAGTATGCGGGAGCCGACGCCAGAAAACCCAAGCTTAATAAGCTGGGAGGCGTAGAGTGGGGCAAGACCAAGAGTAAGGTGAAAACTGCCGTATGGCAGGTGGCTAATGACCTTGTGGAGCTTTATGCTCTCCGCCAGTCAAAGGAGGGCTACAAGTACGGAGAAGACACCGTATGGCAGAAGGAATTTGAAGAGACCTTCCCCTATGAGGAGACGGAAGACCAGCTGCTGGCTATCGAAGCAGCCAAGCGGGATATGGAAAGCACCAAGATAATGGACAGGCTTGTGTGCGGAGATGTGGGCTACGGCAAAACGGAGATTGCCTTGCGGGTGGCATTTAAAGCCGTGCAGGAAGGCAAACAGGTGGTATATCTGGTGCCCACCACCATTCTGGCTCAGCAGCATTACAATACCTTTATCCAGAGAATGAAGGATTATCCTGTTAAAGTCGACCTCTTATGCAGGTTTCGAACACCTGCCCAGCAGAAAAAGACCATAGAAGGATTAAAGAAAGGGTCTGTGGACATAGTAATAGCTACCCACAGGGTATTGTCCTCGGATGTATCCTACAAGGATCTGGGAGTACTCATTATAGATGAGGAGCAGCGTTTCGGCGTATCTCACAAGGAAAAGATAAAGAAACTCCGCAACAATGTGGATGTGCTGACACTTACCGCCACACCCATTCCCAGAACCCTTCATATGAGCCTTATCGGCATAAGGGATATGAGCGTACTTGAAGAGCCGCCCATGGATCGTATGCCGGTTCAGACCTTTGTTATGGAATACGACGAAGAAATGGTGAGGGAGGCTATAAACCGGGAACTGGCCAGAAACGGACAGATCTATTATGTTTATAACCGGGTGAATGATATCGCTGATATAAGAGACCGGATAGCAGCCATGGTGCCTGAGGCCAGGGTGGAATATGCCCATGGCCAGATGAGGGAGAACCGGCTGGAAGATATAATGTATGACTTCATAAACGGCGAGATAGATGTACTGGTATCCACCACCATTATTGAAACGGGAATGGACATTACCAATGTTAATACCATAATCATCCATGACTCCGATAATATGGGGCTTTCCCAGCTCTATCAGCTCAGGGGCCGTGTAGGCCGTTCCAATCGCAATGCCTATGCCTATCTGATGTATAGAAGAAACAAGCTTCTTAAAGAAACTGCGGAGAAAAGACTCCATGCCATTAAAGAGTTTACCGAGCTGGGGTCAGGAATAAGGATAGCCATGAGAGATCTGGAGATCAGAGGAGCCGGTAATCTCTTAGGAGTGGAGCAGAGCGGAAACATGTCGGCAGTGGGTTATGACATGTACTGCAAACTGCTGAACGAGGCCATTGCCCACCTGAAGGGGGAGAAGCAGGAGGATGAGTTTGAAACATCCGTTTACCTGGATGTGGACGCATTTATTCCGGACAGATACATAGCAAGTGAGTATCAGAAATTTGATATATATAAGAGAATAGCGGAGATTAGTTCCAGAGAAGAATATGACGAGATGTATTCGGAATTGCTGGACCGGTTCGGAAACCTGCCCAAGCTGGTGGAGAACCTTATGGACATCGCCTATTTAAAGGCTCTGGCCCACAAGGTATACGTTACGGATATTTCTCAAAAAGGTTCTTATATTAAGCTGACAATTTACGAGAAAGCAAAGGTTAATCCCGAGAAGATCCCGGACCTGGTTTTAATGTACAAAGGCAGACTGGGATTTAAAGCGGAGACCAACCCCTTCTTCACCTATTCCCTCCCCAAAGAAGGGGGCAAAACTCCCCCTGTGATCGAGACCTGCAGGGAGCTTGTGGAGAGTATGTCTCTTTTGTGTGAGGACCCGTAGATTAAGAACTTTTACTTGTAAATATGCCTGAAAGATAATATAATGTACTCTGTGTATTTTCCGTAAAGGAACGATTAGGAGGTTTTTTTATGATCAGAAAGAAGATGGCAGGTGCAGTACTGGCTGCTGTCGTTACTGCATCACTGTTATTTGGCGGATGTGGAGCTAATATAGACCCGGCAACAACTGTTGCAACCATCGGAGATACCAAGGTATCTTACGGACTTGCGAATTTCTGGCTCAGAATGCAGCAGACCAATTATGATGTTTATTACAGACAGTACTTCGGAAACGGAATGTGGGACGATAAGTCTTCCACCGGAACCGATAAGACCATGGGTGAGAATCTAAAGCAGACTGTCTTGGACGGATTTAAGCAGTTCTACGTTTTAGATGAGCATAAGGCCGATTATAATATCGAGTTAACGGAAGAAGAGATGGCAAAGATCAAGTCTGTTGCCAAATCATTTATGGAGAAGAATTCAGCCGCAGTAAGCAAGGGTTATGCCGTAACCCGGGAAGAAGATGTGGCAGAGGCCCTGAGACTGCTTACTGTTGAGTCAAAGGTTTCCAAGGCTATTAAGTCAGGGGTGGACAAGAATGTTTCCGACGAAGAAGCAGCCCAGAGAACTTTTACTTATATCAGATTTAATATAAAGAATAAGACCGGTGATAACGGAAGTGTGGTGGATCTTACTGAGGACGAGATCAAGACTGTCAGAGAGAAGGCCTCCAAGATGTATGAGGCTGTTAAGGCAGGCGGTAATGTAGACGATCTGGCCAAGGAGAATGACGCAATGGTCAGCAAATATTCCTACGGCAAGAATGATGAAGGAATGGCTAAGGCTGTCTTAGAAGCCGCTGATAAGCTCAAAGAAGGCGAGTTTTCCGATATCATTGAGAACGAAGGATTCCTTTATATAGTAAGACTTGACAAGGAACATGATGCGGAAGCTACGGAGAATAAGAAGCAGAGTATCATTACCCAGAGAGAGAACGAGTTATTTGAGAGCGTTACCAAGCCATGGCTTGATGCAAAAGAGATGAAGATAGACGAGGCTGTGTGGTCAAAGGTTAAATTTGAACGTACCATGTCTATGGCAGCTCCCAGCAGTTCTGCTCAGTAGTTAAAGGGTAGGTTTTAAGAAGGATGAAAGAAAGAGAAAGATTTGGCTCACGGCTGGGATTTGTTCTTGTCTCAGCGGGCTGTGCGGTAGGCCTGGGAAATGTCTGGAAGTTTCCCTACATATGCGGACAGTACGGCGGAGCAGCTTTTATCATTTTATATTTGATTTTTTTGGTTATTTTGGGAATACCCATTCTTATAGCCGAGATGACTGTGGGACGAGGCAGCGGCAAAGGAATTGCCCTGGCCTATGACCAGTTGGAGAAAAAAGGCGAGAAGTGGCATTGGGCTAAATGGATCTGTATAGTCGGCAACTACATCCTGATGATGTTTTATACCATGGTATGCGGATGGATGATAAACTACATGTTCAAGATGGGTTCCGGAGCCTTATCGGGATTGGAACCGGATGCAGTGGCAGGACATTTTACAAGTATGCTTGCCAACCCCGGAGAACTTGCCTTGTGGACCATCATATCCTGCCTGCTGGCATTTGCAGTATGCGCAAAGGGACTCCAGGGCGGGATAGAGAAGATTACCAAGGTCATGATGGCGATTCTCATTGTCCTTATGGCAGTTCTTGCAGTTAACTCGCTTCTTCTCCCCGGAGCAGGGGAAGGTATCAGGTTTTACCTGGTTCCCGATTTTGACAGGCTGGTGAAGAACGGTGTAGGTGAGGCAGTTTTTGCGGCTATGACTCATGCCTTCTTTACCTTAAGTATAGGTATCGGAGCCATGGAAATCTTCGGCAGCTATCTTGGAAAGGAATATGCCCTTACAGGAGAGTGTCTGAATATAGTAGGAGTTGATACCTTTGTTGCTTTAATGGCCGGACTTATTATTATACCGGCATGTTTTGCATATAATGTTGAACCGGGCTCGGGACCTTCCCTTTTGTTTATTACACTGCCCAATGTATTTAATAACATGCCGGGAGGACGTATATGGGGAACCCTTTTCTTCCTGTTTATGACCTTTGCGGCCCTTTCCACGGTTATTGCGGTTTATGAGAATATTCTGTCATTCTTTATGGACGGTTTCGACTGGCCCAGAAGGAAGGCTGTTTGCTTTAATATAATAGCTGTTATAGTTCTTTCAATGCCGGCAGTATTAGGCTTTAATCTCTGGTCAGGCTTTGAGCCTATGGGACCGGGAACGGGTATCATGGATCTGGAAGATTTTATAGTGTCCTATAACCTTCTTCCCTTGGGAAGCCTGGTATTTATTCTCTTCTGCTGCAGGAAGAACGGATGGGGATATGAGAATTTCCTTAAAGAGCTTAATACCGGTGAAGGAATGAATTTTAAGGGCAGGTTCAGACCTTACTTAACATATATTCTTCCTCTTATCATAGTTGTTGTTTATCTTAAAGGCTACTGGGATATGTTCTATAATCATGAGGATTTGGGAAGACTTGTGGGATGGATGATATTTGCTTTTGCATTGCTGGCCTTTGTGACCATCATCGCATCGGGAGTACTTAACAGGAAAAAAGAAATAAACAATCCCTCATAGATTATTATGGCTTTGAATGTATGTGTTTACACACTTCTCCAGCTGCTGAAGAGAGCTGGATTCGTTTAAGGGCCTTCGTATAAAATACAGCCTTGTACCGCCGCTCCAGTCGGATATCCTTATAAATTTGATACCCTCATACTGGGCAAGAGGAATATGGGTTGTGGAAACGGCGATCTTTTTTAAACGGGCCATTTCAAATATTGTATTATCATATCCCTGGAGATGCATATACTTCAGGGATATTCCTTTTTCTTTTTCTATGTTCATCCATGACTTCTTTGCCAGAGTGCTTTGGAGGTCATTATCCTCCTGAAAGGGAAGGGCAAAGGTAAATTCGCTGAGGTCTTTTAATTGCACCTCATTCTTATCCGGAAAGTACCGGTCGGAGATGCCGACATACATGTCATTTTCATTCCATATCTGTGTGGCCAGAAGCTTGTCTCCGTGCTCGCTGAAGTATTCTTTAAGATTAAGAGTATTATTAAAGGTGATAAATGCGGCGTCCAGCTTCTCCGAGATCATATTTCGGATCAGTTCATCAGCAGGGGCTTTTGTCACGTTAAGCTGGATGGCCGGGTTATCAAAAAGAAATGCGGCAAGGATCTTTTGCTCGTGGATATTACCGAAACGAGGTTGAGATCCGATCCGTATTTTTTTATTCTCATCGGTCTTAACGTAGTTGAGCTGTTTTTGAAGATAATGCCAGTCGTCGTTTAATCTTCTAAAGGCGTCAATAAGTTTCTTTCCTTCGTCAGTAAGAGACAATTCCCTGATCTTATTACTTCTGATAAAAAGCTTTACCCCCAGCTCTTCTTCAACACTTCCAACGTATTTGGCAATAGTTGAGGGAGAGTAGGGCATATAATAAGATGCTTCAAGAAAGCTTGTGTAGTTTGTCAGCTCACATATGAGAGTCATTTCTTCGGTTGTCATGAGGACACCTCCCCTTGCAGAATTTGTCATCGCAATAATTGTATCACTTTTGGGATTAAAATACGATATGGATTTTAATCCTGTCATATCTGATTTTGATAACCGGTTCATTCCTGAGATAATATAAAAGGCGAAAAGATTGATACACACTTACACTAATTGAAAGGAGAAAGGAAATGGAAAATGTCACGACATTGTACGAGAATCCCATTGATACAGAGGTATGCGATAAAGTGAATGCCATTACTCCCAGAGTTGCAAAGAGACTTAAAGACCGGGAAGAGGCTGTTGAGCATATTGCTGTTGAGCGCGCGAAGATAGTTACGGATTCTTGGAAAGAGACTGATGGGGAGCCTCTTGATATCAGGCGCGCAAAGCTTTTCCGTGCTGTTATGGAAAAGAATCCGATCGTGATCCATGAGGGGGAGCTTATAGTGGGCTCGCAGTCAAAGTATCTTATAGGAGCATCGCCTTGTCTGGATTATAATCCCTCCATTGCTTTTGAAGCATTGAACAGTCTGGATGGGTTAGATCCGGATGATGAACTGGGCAATGGTGTTCTCGGTAAAGATGAAAGAGTCATACTCAGAGAATGTGCCGAATACTGGAAGGGCCGCTCTGCATCGGATCAGGTATTAAGAAAAAATGATGAGATGTTTCCGTGGATCAAAGACTGGGACAAGGCAGGTCTTATTAACGGCGGAAAGGCCGGGATGCCTCCCGGAGCCAAGAACGTCAACTACGGCTGGGTCATTGACAGAGGTCTGGAAAGTATCATAGCCGAAGCAAAAGGCCTGAGAGATTCTCTGGATTTCACATCTGATCCCAAGGGAGATAATGAGAGGTATAATTTCCTGACCGGAGTCATTATAGCACTTGAAGGAGCTATCACATTTGCAAAGAGGTATTCCGAGTTAGCTAAGGAGATGGCGGGCAAAGAAAAGGACCCGACCAGGAAGGCTGAACTGGAGAAGATAGCGGAAATATGCCAGCATGTTCCTGCCAAACCGGCAAGAAGTTTTCATGAAGCATGCCAGGCCTTCTGGTTTACCCACCTCTGTGAGAACCTGGAGTGTTCCTTCCAGGCAGAGTCACCAAGCCGGATAGACCAGTATTTATACCCAATGTATGAGAAGGATGTGATCCGGGAGGGTAACCTTTCGAGACAGGATGCTGCGGAACTCTTTGCCCTTGTACTTGTAAAGATCAACGAGATATATGTTGTAAAAAATAATTATGAGAAGAACAATATCCCGGGAACCACACTTCAGGCTACAACCCTATGCGGCCAGACATCGGACGGAAGGGACGCTTCTAACGAGCTGTCCTACCTTATACTGGAATGCCAGGCACAGGTTAATCTGCCCCAGCCGCCTATATATGTTCGTTTCCACAAGAATATGGACAGGCGTGTATGGTATAAGGCCATTGAGGTAAATGTACGTAGAGGAGACGGTAATCCGGCATATATGAGCGATGAGACCCGTATACCTGGATTCCTTAAACGAGGAATTCCCATAGAGGATGCACGTAACTGGAGTGCACTGGGATGTGCAGGATCCCTTATCGGAGGCTTCTCCACACATGGCGGTTCTCTCGGCATCAATTACATTAATCTGGCTAAGATAATGGAGCTGGTTATGTATGACGGCATGGATCCGAAAACCAAGGTTCAGATAGGACCCCATACCGGTGATCCGAGAAACTTCACAAAATGGGAAGACTTTAAAGAGGCCTTTAAGCAGCAGTTCGATGTGCTCATAGCCGACATGGCAAAAGCTGCAAGAGTATCGGCTTATGTGGATATCAACAGTTATCATACACCATATCTTTCAGCTCTCCTGGGAGATTGCATCCACAAAGGAATGGATGCGAGAGCGGGTGGCGTAAGATATCCGTCATTCCTGTATCATATAGCCGACCGTGGCCTGCAGGATGCTGCTGATTCCATTACAGCCATAAGGAAGGTTGTATTTGACGATAAGGCAATTACCATCGACAGGCTTTTGGAGGCAATGGATCATAATTTTGAAGGATATGATTATGAAAGAGCCCTGCTGCGTGCAGCACCGAAATACGGAAATGATGATGATTATGCGGATTCCACATTTACTGAGCTTTCCATATGGCTGCAGGAACGTATGTGGAAGGAAAAGAATCCTTTCGGAACACCGCTTTGGGCAGGTCGTTCAGGGGCCATGGCTCATGTTACCTTCGGAAGGAGGACAGGTCCTCTTCCCAGCGGGCACAAGGACAGTGAGCCTATAGCAGACGGATTCTGTTCACCATCACAGGGCTGTGATACACATGGACCGACCTGTGTATTTAACTCGGCTTCGAAGGCTGTACATGTGGATAACTCCACAGCGGCTCTTATGAATATGAAGTTTGATAAGAGGCTGTTTAACAATCCGGATAATATAAAGAATCTGGGTGCCCTGCTGGAGCAGTATTTTACCAGCGGAGGATTTCACGTTCAGATCAACATCATTGATCAGGATCTTCTTGTGGAGGCCAGTGAGCATCCGGAAAAGCATCCTAATCTTATGGTCAGGGTCGCAGGTTACAGTGCATTCTTTGTAGACCTGCCAAAGGGCCTTAGAAGTGAGATAATATCCCGTACAAGTGAAGGACTGTAAAAGAGAGGAAGAGAGAATGTCCCAGATTACCGGAGGGGTATTTAATATCCAGCATTTTTCAACAGAAGACGGACCGGGTGTACGCACGACGGTATTCTTACAGGGATGCGGTCTTCGCTGTTTGTGGTGTGCCAATCCGGAATCCCAGAAAGCCACCAGGCAGCTTGCCCACAGAGCACCTATTTGTGTAAAATGCGGCTGCTGCATTAAGAACTGTCCAAATGGTGCACTTGCTGTAAAAGAAGGAAAGGTGTCCATAGACAGGGATAAATGTGTATCCTGCGGTACATGTACAAAGGTTTGTCCCTCTCATGCCATGTTTTTCTACGGAGAAGTTAAAGATGTTGATGATGTATGGAAAGAGGTAATAAAGGACAGAGGTTATTATGACACCTCAGGAGGCGGGATATCCTGCTCGGGAGGAGAATGTATGCTCCAGCCGGATTTTGTGGGAGAATTATTCCGCCGCGCCAGGGAAGAAGGAATACATACCACACTTGATACCTGCGGTCATTTTCCCACAGAGAATATTGATAAGGTGCTCCCCTTCACAGACCTGGTACTCTTTGACCTGAAGATTCTTGATAGGGAAAAACATAAAAAATATACGGGATCAGACAATGACTTGATACTTAAAAACTTAAAATGCATTCATGATAATTATGAGTCAGAAATATATATCCGTATTCCGGTTATACCCGGGTACAATGACGGGGAGGAAGACCTCAGGGCTTCGGCGGAATTCATCAGGGATTTTGATCCGACCCTTCATGTGGATCTGCTTCCTTACCATAAGTTCGGTATAGGCAAGTATGAGATGCTGGATATGGCTTACATACCCGCAGATGTAAATGCTCCCTCAAAAGAGCAGAAGGAATCATATAAGAAGATATTTACGGACTATGGTCTTGATTGCGTGATGCATTAAGTGATAAAAAACTATTTCATAATGAGGAGGAAATATATTTTATGGAAGCTGTAAACGGTACAATAGTAATTCTATGTTTGATAGGCGTGGCCCTGGCCATATTCCTTAACTACAAGTTTAACCTGCAGATGGGTGCTTCGGCTATGGTATTCGCCTTCATCATCGGCGTTTTGTTTATGGGACTTAGGGTAAAGAATGTCATCGCTATGTTCCCCACAAGTATTTTTTTCCAGGTACTGGCACTATCGCTGTTCTTCGGCGTCGGGGTCGTCAACGGTACCATGCAGGCTATTGCAAATAAGATGCTATATGCCACGCGGAAGAAACCCTATATGCTCTTCTTTATGCTGATGCTTATCGGTTTTGCTCTTGGTATCTTAGGATGTGTTCCGCCGGCAGCAGGCGCGATCCTTGCGGTTATGGGATTTACCATCGCGGTACCATCCGGTGTTCATCCGCTTATCTGTGCATCTTTGGGATATTCATGTAATGCAGGTTCATTTATCAGATGGGGTGCATCAGGTGCCATCATCGAGTCAACTATCGCTGCTAATGAGTACGAAGCTGAGGCGATGTCATTTACATGGCAGATATGGGGATTCTCCATGATCATATCTATCGTTGTTATGGTTATCTGTTTCATTATATGGAAAGGCTATAAGGTTAAAGAAGTAGTAGGAATGACAAAACCGGAGCCTTTTACAAAAGAGCAGAAGCAGACCCTTATACTTATTCTGCTTGTTGTATTCTTCGCAGTTATTCCGGGAATGCTTGTTACATGGAAGATCGGCGGAGCATTCATGAAAACTGTATCAGGATTCTGTGATATTCAGGTACTGTGCCTCATTGGTTTCTGTATAGCACATTTTCTTAAGCTCGCTCCTTCAAGAGAAGTAATCAGCAAATGTCCATGGAACACTATCCTTCTTCTCGGCGGAATCTCAATGCTTATGAGCGTTGCAGTTCAGGCCGGAGCTGTTAAGATCCTGTCCACATGGCTGGGAAGCAATGTTCCTACATGGTTACTGCCCTTCTTTATGTGTCTGGTTGGTGCCTTCCTTTCATCTTTCTCAGGCGGGATCACAGTTGTATTCCCCATGGTTGCACCTATTGTCCCGGCACTCGTGGCAGCAGCAGGCGGTGGAGTAAGTCCGATGATTCTGTTCCTTGCAACGGTTCTCGGAGCTCACTTCACAGGAATGAGTCCCTTCTCTACAGGCGGTGCCGTATTTATGGGTATGAACCGTGATGAATCAATTTCTAAGAAGCTTGTTACAGGACAGCTTATCGTTTGTCTTATCGGTGTAGTTGTAGCCGGTATCATCCTTACATTGATGGGATTTGCTTTTAAATAAACATTTTTTCAGATAATAGGAGGAGAGTAGAAAATGTCAGAAAAAACAGTTTTGTTTGTGGGGGATACTGCCCCGAAACGGGAGGATATGGACAGTATTTTTGCAAAAACAAATGATTTTTTACATGACTGTGACCTGCTGTTCGGTCAGTTGGAAGCTGTTGTGACAGATAAGGGAGCGCCTGCATGCCAGTGCAGGCTCCCCCTTAGGATATATCCCAGTGCAGGGCCCTGTCTTAAGAAAGCCGGATTTGATGTTATGTCCAATGCGGGAAATCACGTAATGGACTGGGGTTTTGAAGGCTTTTATGATACAATGCGTATTATGAAGGAGTCAGAGGTTGATATCGTTGGTGCAGGCAATAATCTCGAGGAGGCACGCCGGCCTGTTATCCGTACTTTAGATGACGGAACGAAGATCGGCTTTCTCGGGTACTGTTCAATACTGCCCCAGGATTATTGGGCACTGGTTGACCGCCCGGGAGCTAATCCCATGCGTGGTATCACCGCAGCACCCTGTATAGAGCATGACCAGCCGGGAACGCCGGTAAGGATATTCTCATGGCCCCATATAGATGATCTTAATAATATGCTGGAAGACATACGGGCACTTCGTCCCCAGGTAGACATCCTGGTAGTATCACAGCATTGGGGCATTCATTTTACTCCGGCAGTTATTGCTGATTATCAGAGGATAGTGGGTCATTATGCTCTTGATGAGGGCGCAGATGTGGTAATCGGTCACCACACACATATCCTTAAGGGAATAGAAGTATACAAGGGCAAACCAATCTTCTATTCACTTGCTAATTTTGCTACAGAAGGGCCGGCGGCATATTTTGAAGGAAAGAACGGACTTTTAAATGATTCACGTCATTCAGACATCCGCAAGCTTAATGAAGACTTCAAAAAGAATCCCAAGCGGACCATGCCCTTTGATTCCTGCAAGACCATAGTTGCGAAAATGACTATCGAGGACAAGAAGATTAAGAAGTTTACCTATGTTCCTGTATGGATCGATGATGATACTTTTGTTCCGGAGGTTCTTACACATGAGAACCCAAGGTTCAAAGAGGTGATCGATTACGTAGAGGAGATCACAAAGGATCAGAAGATAGAACCTCATTTTGCCATAGAAGGGGATGAGGTAAGGATCGTTTGTGATTAGGTGAAGGAAAGGGAGGAGATCTGTCGGATATGAAAGAGGATGCACGGACCATAGGGATCGTTGGGACAGGTATGATCGCCTGCAGTATGGCGACACTTGCGGCAGGACATGGGTTTAAATGTGTTGTATTTGCCCGGAGCGAAGGGTCGAAAGCCCGATGCAATGAGGAGATCAACAAGTTTTTTGACCAGATGGTTGATAGGGGACTGATAAGGCCGGAACAAAAGGATGTAGCCTTAAGCTATATATCCATCACCTTTGAGTACGGTGATATGAAAGAGGCTGAGGTTGTCTTTGAGTCTGTTATCGAGAAAGCCGAGGTCAAATATGAGGTTTATAAGAATATCGAGGATAATTGTCCTAATGTAAAAGCCATATGTTCCGTAAGCTCATCCATTGTTCCGGAAGAACTGGCCAAGGGCGCCTCAAAATACGGAGACAGGATTGTAGTCACACATCCTTTTAACCCGCCCCATCTTGTACCGCTCTTTGAGTTATGCGGTTCGGACAGGACTGCTGAAGGGGTAACTGATTATGTAATGAAGCTGTTAGAGGAACTTGACAGAAAGCCGGTTCTTCTGAATAAGCCTACGCCGGGATTTATCGGAAACCGGCTGCAGTTTGCCCTATGGCGGGAGGCGCTGGCACTGGTCGAAGAGGGAATATGCGGACCCAGGGAAGTGGATGCGGTGCTGGAGTACAGTTTCTGCCCCAGATACACCTCTATTGGGATCTATGAGCATTTCGATAACGGAGGATTGGAGCTTAATGCTGCCGCCTGCCGTAATATATGGCCCATACTTTCTAACGCCACAGAAATCCCTCCTTTTATGAGTGACCTTATGAAGGAAGGGAAGATGGGTTCTAAGAGTCCGTCAAAGACAGGATTTTATGACTGGAATGGCGTGGATATGGATGCATATGCAGACAGAGTCTCCGCACCCTACTGGAAGATGTTTGACTGGGAATTTCCCAAAGAATAACGGAGAGTTTATATGTACGAGCGAATTGAACGTATTAAGAAACGCGTGGTTATAGATACATATCCCATTTGTATCGAGAAATACCGCATTACGCTGGATGTTCTGGAGAAGACAAAGAACGATCCGGTGGTCATTCAGAGAGCTAAGATCCTGGATGCTACGGCTACACGGATGCCTATCGCCATAGCAGATGACGAGCTTCTGGTAGGCGTTGGCGCCTCCAAACCCATGGGCTTGGAGATCGACCCTAATTACGGGATCTGGACCCAGGACGAGATCGATTCACTTATTGAGGACGGCTTCCAGATGGATCCCCAGGATGTAAAGGATCTTCAGGAGCTGAATAAGAAGCACGACCCTGCCACCATGATAGGTCAGATGGGGGATGTGTTCTATGAGCCGGAGAACCGGCGGATATTGTCCCTGCTTAAGGCAGGTCTGATCCTGCCGCCCTGGAAGGACCAGGCCCAGGGAAAGGGAGTAGGCGGCGGATACTGCCAGTCAGGATTAGGCCTCGGACCATCTCTTATTCTTCTGGCGGTTGATTACAATAAGATCCTTACTTTCGGAACCAATGCGCTTATAAACCAATGCGAAGAAGAAATGAAGAAGCTTAAGTTTTATATCAAGGGGGATTTGGATAAGTACCGCTATTATAAGGCTGTTATCATGAGCCTTAATGCCATGAACAAATTAGCGGACAGGTATGCCAAACTGGCGGCTGATAAGGCGAAAGAGGAAAGGGATCCCGCAAGAAAAGCTGAGCTTGAGAGGATCGCAGAGAATTGTTCCAATGTTCCTGCTAATCCTCCGCGGAATTTCTGGGAGGCTATGCAGTGCTTCTGGTTCCAGTTTATGATGCTGAGCCCGTCTACTACCCTGCCGGGATGCCGTTTTGACCAATATATGTATCCCTTCTACAAGAAGGATATAGATGAAGGTAAGATCACACCGGAATTTGCAACCGAGCTTTTATGCTGCTTAAGACTTAAAGATATGGAGCTTAACCGTACATCGGGTAAGAATAACCGTAAGAAGAATTCAGGTATGGCCAAGTGGCATAACTTTACCATAAGCGGACAGAAGGCTGACGGGACAGATGGTACCAACGACCTTACCTACCTTATGCTGGATGCGGCGCTTATTACAAAGACGCCTCATCACACCCTGACAGTACGTGTACATAAGGGCACACCTGAGCAGCTGCTTGTAAAGGCACTGGAGGTAGTTAAGGCAGGCCTGGGCCTTCCGGCATTTGTGTCGGATGACAGTTATATCAAATGTTTTACAGAGAGAGGTGTTCCCATTGAGGATGCCAGGGAGTATGTTATGACAGGCTGTCTTGATGCCAATATACCCGGCAAGTCACGAACGGGCCCGGTTCCCATGGTTACCATACCCCTCATTTTCGATATATTCCGTCACAACGGTGTTAATGTAAAGAACGGTGAGCTTTGCGGAGAGCAGGAAGGAGATTTCACCAAGTATCAGTCCTTTGAGGAACTGTATACTGCATTTGAAAAAGAACTGCGCTACTGCATGAACATCGTGGGTGAGAAGAATAACGTGGAGCTCAAGATCACCCAGGAGCTTTTGGTAGATCCTCTTCGAAGTGCACTGATGTACGAGGGAATAGAGTCGGGTCAGGATACTTTTATGCGGAAAATGCCCTTTGAGAATGGCTGTGTCATTAACCCCATAGGTATGGTTAATGTGGGGGATTCCCTTGCGGCTGTTAAGAAACTGGTCTTTGACGATAAGAAGTATACCCTGGCACAGCTTCAGGAGGCTCTTGATAAGGACTGGGAAGGCTTCGATGACATGAAGGCGGATTTCCTTGCTGCGCCTAAGTTCGGTAATGATGACGATTATGTTGATGAGATAGTGGCAAGATGTTACAGGTCATTTTGCCGGATTTGCGAGGAGATCCCTACGATCCTCGGAGGTGTTCACATTCCCACAGGAATATCCATCACGTCACATCAGCCGGGAGGTCAGCTGACAGGAGCTACTCCGGACGGACGTAAGGCAGGTGAGATCCTGGCAGACGGAACCATGTCACCCATGCATGGAATGGATACCAACGGACCTCTGGCTGTCTTAAAGAGCGCCATGAAGGTAGATCAGGATCCCTTCCAGGCCACTCTTTTGAATATGAAGTTCTCACCTACTGCCCTTAAGACAGAGGAAGACCTGGTAAAGCTGGGGGGAATGATACGGACATATCTCACCAACGGCGGAAAGCATATCCAGTTTAATGTGGTTGATAATAAGACACTGAGAGCTGCTCAGGACGATCCTAAAAAATACAGGGACCTTGTTGTCCGGGTTGCGGGATACAGCTGTTACTTTGTTCAGCTTACCAGAGCCATGCAGGACGAGGTGATTGAAAGAACCGAGCAGAAGCTTTAATTTCTCGGCCTGGGGGCGATTTTTGAATATATTATTTTCTGGCTTGTATAGAGACTGCTGTATCCGGATATGAGATAACTTACGGCACATGCCAGTCCGAAGAGGGCTATGTTGCCACCCCCAAAGAACTCCACACTTAAGAGTATGGAAGCTATGGGACAGTTAACAACTGCGCAGAAGAAGCATATCATGCCGATGGCTGCACCCAGTCCCATATCAAAGCCGATAAGAGTGGCCACCACATTTCCCAGAGTGGCACCTATGAAAAATGAGGGAACGATCTCGCCGCCCTTAAAGCCGGCACCTAAGGTCAGGGCCGTCATTATTATTTTCATAATGAAGGCTTCCGGTCTGGCGCTCTCATGGAGGGCACGTTCGATAACCGGCATACCGGCTCCGTTATAATCATATGTCCCCAGAAGGAGGGTAAGGCCTATAACAAGGCATGCCCCCACCAGGATCCGGATGTACTGGTTTTTGAATAACTTATTATAGGTATGGCCTGCAAAATGCATGGTCTCTACAAATACTACGCTTACAAGGGCGCATATAAGGGCTATGACAATGACCTGTCCCAGGTGATGAAGTCCCAGCTGGGTTATGACGGGAGCGGCCATGGCTTCTTTTTCAACCCCCAGGGCGCCTGCTATTACGGTGGATGTCAGGGATGAGACTATACAGGGCAGGAAGGAAGAATAATGCATAATACCTACATGAACCACTTCCATGCTGAAAATGGCAGCTGTAAGAGGGGTCCCGAAAAGGGCAGAGAAAACTGCGCTCATACCGCACATGGTAATGACCTTGATGTCTTCATCCTTTAGCTTGATGCCACGTCCCAGAAAAGCGGCGATGCTTCCTCCCAGCTGGAGGGCTGCACCTTCACGGCCTGAAGAACCGCCGCAGAGGTGTGTCAGCATGGTTCCGATAAAGATAAGGGGGGCCATGGCAATGGGAATCTTGTCTGCCGAACGGACGGAATTAATGATGGTATTGGTTCCGCCGTCATCAGCCATATTAGCACTTCGATATAAAAAGACTATAATAAGGCCTGCTAAGGGAAGGAGATATAGGGTCCAGGGATTCTCTCCCCGGAAAGAGGTAACAAAGGCTACAACGTAGTGAAAGCCTACACCTATGGTTCCGCAGATACTTCCGGTAAACAGGGCAAGGAAGCACCATTTAAGCATGCTTTCCAGGTATGTGCTCATGTTCCGGGCACGTCGTTTCAGCACCTCCTTATTTTTTTCCGTATCAATGTTAATACCCCTCATAGCTGTCCTGCCTTTAAAAGTCTTCTTTTCCTTTATAATAATAGAAAGTAAGGCGTATGTGCAAGGGTTTATTGACCGCAGGACTTTAATGTGGTATAGTATTAAGGCACGTGATAAAGGTGCAGGATATGAAAAGCTCCTTTGGGGGCATTTAAGGAGGACTAGTTTGATGAAAAAGAGAGTAGCAGCACTTTTGCTTGCATCACTTATGGTAGTAGGAGCTGTAGGTTGCGGAGGAAGCACAGCACCGGCGAGCTCGAGTAAGGCAGCAGGTTCATCTGCAACAGGAAGCTCAGCAGCAGCATCTTCAGCAGCAGGAAGCACAGCAGCCAAGGACAAGTATATAATCGTAACAGATACTGCATTTGCTCCTTTTGAATTCGAGGACGCATCAGGAAAGAGACTTGGAATCGATATGGACCTTATGGAGGCCATTGCCAAGGATCAGGGCTTCAAGTATGAGATCCAGGCTTTAGGATTTGATGCATCTCTTCAGGCAGTTGAAGCAGGTCAGGCTGACGGTGTTATTGCCGGAATGAGTATCACAGATAAGAGAAAAGAGAAATTCGACTTCTCAGAGGCATATTACAATGTTCCTGTTACCATCGCAGTTAAGGCTGATGCGAATATCAAGTCACTTGATGATATCAAGGGCAAGAACGTAGCAGTTAAGAAGGGTACTACAGGTGCTACATTTGCAGAGTCTGTTAAAGACAAATATAACTTAAAGCTTACTGTATTTGATGATTCACCCACTATGTATCAGGAGATTCAGACAGGTAATTCAGTAGCATGTTTCGAGGATTATCCTGTTATGGCTTATGCTATTAAGACTAATAAGAACCTTAAGCTTCAGGTAGTTGAGAGCGTTAAGGAGATGGAGACACCTTACGGCTTCGCTGTTAAGAAGGGCCAGAATCCGGAGCTTATCGAGAAGTTTAATGCAGGACTTGCTAATATTAAGAAGAACGGCGTATTTGACGAGATCATCAACAGATACACCAAATAAGACTTTTTGTGATTAATTTAATAGAGACTGCAGCCTATTGCAGCTGCAGTCTCTTTTAGAGTATTTAGACGGGATGAAGAACAGATGACTATTTTTGAATTATTACAGGAGAATTATCTGGTACTCCTGGCAGCTATGGCTAAGACATTGGAGCTTACTTTCCTTTCACTGGTGTTTGCGTCGGTGCTGGGACTTATCTTCGGATTATTTAATGTATCCAAAAGCAGAGTGCTTCACGTCATAGCTTATGTGTATATTAATGTTATAAGAGGAGTGCCCCTTATAGTGCTGGGATTCTTCACATATTTCGGAGTGCCTCTGGCAACGGGGATTAAGCTGGACGGTCTTGTGGCCGGAGTTATTGCCCTGAGCCTTAATGCAGGCGCTTATATGGCAGAGATCGTAAGAGCCGGAATCCAGTCTGTGGATAAGGGACAGATGGAAGCTGCAAGAAGCCTCGGTCTTTCTTACGGTAAGGCAATGAGAAAGATAGTTCTTCCTCAGGCCATAAGAACCATGATCCCGTCAATAATCAACCAGTTTATCATTACTTTGAAAGATACATCCATCCTTTCGGTTATAGGATTGCCGGAGCTTGTTAAGCAGGGACAGATTATTATCTCCCGTACCTTTGAGAGCTTTAACACATGGGCGATCGTGGCGGTAATGTATCTCATAGTTATTACCATACTTTCAGTGATAGCAAAGAAAGTTGAGAGGAGGATATCCTATGCCAAGTAAGGTGATCGTCAGAGGACTTAAGAAAAGTTTCGGTTTCGCCGAAGTATTGAATCACAGAGGCGGCCGCAGAGGTAATATGAATAACAGTTTTGGTGTTCTTGAAGTCCTTAAAGGAATGGATGTTGAGATAGAAGAAGGCGAAGTGGTATGCCTTATCGGACCCTCCGGTTCGGGAAAGAGCACCTTTCTTCGATGTCTTAACAGATTAGAGGATATAACCGGCGGAGAGGTTATTATAGACGGTTATAATGTTACGGATCCCACCACTGATATTAATAAAGTAAGGCAGAACATAGGAATGGTGTTCCAGCATTTTAATCTCTTCCCTCATTTGAGTGTAATGGAGAATATCACTCTTGCACCGGTGGAATTAAAGAAGATGGGAAAGGAAGAAGCTAAGGCCAAGGCTCTGGAACTTCTTCGTACTGTAGGACTTGAGGATAAGGCTTACGCTTATCCGGCCCAGCTTTCAGGCGGACAGAAGCAGCGTGTGGCCATTGCCAGAGCCCTTGCCATGAATCCGGACATCATGCTTTTTGATGAGCCCACTTCGGCTCTTGACCCTGAGATGGTAGGAGAAGTTCTGAACGTTATGAAGGATCTGGCCAAAGCCGGCATGACCATGGTGGTGGTTACCCATGAGATAGGTTTCGCCAGAGAGGTTTCCAACAGGGTTCTCTTTATGGATGGAGGGGTGATCGTTGAGGAAGGTACTCCCGATGAGATCTTCAATAATCCCAAGAATCCCAGAACCATTGATTTTCTTAATAAGGTATTATAAATCATATTCCACCTTTAGGGTGGCTGTCATTCCAAGCATTGCGAGGAATATTTAAAAGGATAAAGAGTATGAATAACGACAACAATAACGATAATAAGAAGAACGGAAAGAATAATAACGGTCAGACCATAATGATGATGATCATTATGACTCTGTTTTCTCTTATGATCGTTACGTTCATTATGAATAAGATAAATGATGTGTCCAACCAGGAGATAAGCTATGACCAGTTTATGGACATGCTTGCCAAGGGTGAGGTTGCGGAAGTTACCATTGATCGGGACAAGATAGGTATTACTCCCAAGAACCAGACCTCATACATTGAGAAGACATACTATACAGGCTACGTGGGAGACGAAGACCTGGTTAAAAAACTCCAGGACGCAGGGGTTAAGTATTCCGGAGCCATCGCTGATGATAAATATGTCTGGTTATATAACATCATAAGTATTGTCTTACCGGTTGTACTTCTGGCGGCTTTCTGGACCTTTATCATGAAAAAGATGAATGCCGGCGGCGGTATTATGGGTGTGGGCAAGAGTAACGCCAAGATCTATGTTCAGAGAGAGACCGGAGTTACATTCAAAGATGTGGCCGGACAGGACGAGGCCAAGGAATCCCTCCAGGAGGTTGTGGACTTCCTTCATAATCCTTCAAGGTATACCAAGATCGGTGCCAAGCTTCCCAAGGGAGCATTACTTGTAGGACCTCCGGGAACAGGTAAGACCCTGCTTGCCAAGGCAGTCGCAGGTGAAGCCAATGTACCTTTCTTCTCATTGGCAGGTTCTGATTTTGTAGAGATGTTCGTAGGTGTAGGTGCTTCCAGAGTAAGAGACTTATTTAAGGAAGCCCAGAAGAATGCACCATGTATTATATTTATAGATGAGATCGATGCCATCGGTAAGAGCCGTGATTCAAGATACGGCGGAGGTAATGATGAGCGTGAGCAGACCTTAAACCAGCTCCTTGCGGAGATGGATGGATTTGATACATCTAAGGGTCTTCTTATCCTTGCTGCTACCAACAGGCCGGAGGTACTTGATAAAGCCCTCCTTCGTCCGGGACGATTTGACAGGCGGATCATAGTAGATAAGCCGGATTTAAAAGGTCGTCTAGATACCCTGAAGGTTCACTCAAAAGACGTACTGATGGATGATTCAGTTGATCTGGAAGCGATAGCCCTGGCCACATCCGGAGCCGTAGGTTCTGATCTGGCCAATATGATAAATGAGGCTGCCATTAATGCCGTTAAGAACGGCCGTAAGGTGGTATCCCAGCAGGATCTTTTCGAATCCGTCGAGGTGGTTATAGCCGGTAAGGAGAAGAAAGACAGGATCTTAGGAAAAGATGAGAAAAGGATAGTTGCTTACCATGAAGTGGGTCACGCTCTGGTTACCGCCCTGCAGAAGAATGCCGAGCCGGTACAGAAGATTACCATTGTTCCCAGAACCATGGGTGCCCTCGGTTATGTAATGCAGGTTCCCGAAGAAGAGAAATATCTCCTTTCCAAGGACGAGCTTAAAGCGAGACTTGTTACTTACATGGGCGGGCGTGCGGCAGAAGAGATCGTATTTAATTCTGTTACAACAGGTGCCGCTAATGATATAGAGAAGGCTACCAAGACAGCCCGTGCCATGGTCACCCAGTATGGTATGTCAGATACCTTCGGACTTATGGGTCTGGAATCTATCGAAAGCCAGTACCTAGACGGCAGACCGGTGCTTAACTGCGGTGATGATACCGCCGGTAAGATCGACATCGAAGTAATGGCCATCCTTCGTGAAAGCTATGACACTGCCAAGAAACTCCTGCGGGAGAACAGGCATGTTCTTGATAAGATAGCGGAATACCTCTTTGAGAAAGAGACTATTACCGGTAAAGAATTCATGAAGATCTTCAGAGAGATTAAGGGTATTCCCGAACCGGAGGAACCGGTGAAAGACATCCCTGCCGAGAAGATGGAGGGGACGGTTGACGGTGACGAGGAGAATCCCGTTATCGAGGAGAAGAAGTACCCTGCTATCGAGGAGAAGCCTTTCGTTATTCCGGAGGATGAGAAGGCCGGAGATAATGCGGCAGTATTCGCAAAGGGCGGAGTGATCTATACTACCACGGCAAAGAGCACGAAGCAGGAAGCAGCCGCAGAGCCCTCCAGGCCCAAGACAGGCATAGAACTTGCAAAGGAAGCAGCGGAGAAGAGCAGTTCCGCATCTGAGAAGTCTGCACCTAAGACTACGACTAAGACTGCTGCTAAGACTGCGGCTACGACCAAGACTTCTTCCAAGACTGCTTCAAAGACAGGCACCGGGAAGTCTCCCGGACGCAGAAAGAAAAAGAAGGACGAAACATTTCCATTTAAAAAATAGTGTGCAATGTTTGATATTGAAGAAGAATTAAAGAAACTTCCGGCAAGACCCGGTGTATACATCATGCACGGCGAGAACGACGAAGTTATCTACGTCGGCAAAGCTGTCTCCTTGAGAAACCGGGTCCGCCAATATTTTCAATCAAGTCGTAATAAGGGCGTTAAGATTGAGAGAATGGTAACGCATATCCGGAGATTCGAGTATATCGTTACTGACTCGGAGATGGAGGCTCTTATATTGGAATGCAATCTGATAAAAGAGCACCGTCCCAAATACAATACAATGCTTATGGATGATAAATCGTATCCATATATTAAGGTTACCCTGGGTGAGACATACCCGAGGGTGCTTTTTTCTCACAGAATAAAAAAGGACAATTCAAAATACTTCGGACCCTATACTAATTCCGGAGCAGTCAGAGATACCCTTGAACTGATCAGAAAAATATATAAGCTGCGGACCTGCAACAGGAATCTGCCCAAGGACACGGGAAAAGAGAGACCCTGTCTTAATTACCATATCCACCAGTGCAACGCTCCCTGCCAGGGTAACATTTCCCCGTCAGAATATATGCAGGCAGTGGAAAAAGCCATGGAACTGTTAAACGGTAATTACGGAAATGTAATCGACATGCTCAAGGAGCAGATGATGTTTCATTCTGAGAGGCTTGAGTTTGAAAAAGCCGGAGAGTATAAGGAACTCATATCCAGCGTTCGAAAAGTGGCGGAGAAGCAGAAGATCACAAACGGTGACGGGGAGGACAGAGATGTTATAGCCATGGCCAGAGAGGCGGAGGACACTGTGGTTTCGGTGTTCTTTATCAGAAACGGCAAGCTTATCGGAAGGGACCATTTCTTCCTGAATACTGCCGAAGGGGATGAAGAAAACCAGATCCTGTCCGATTTTGTCAAGCAATTCTATTCCGGAACGCCTTTTATTCCAAAGGAAATAATGTTACAGTATAGTATAGAGGATGAAGAACTTGTGGAAAACTGGCTTTCCTCCAGAAGGGGCAGTCGGGTGCATTTCCTTGTTCCAAAAAAAGGAACCAAAGAAAAGCTGGTGGAACTGGCCTTTGAGAACGCCTCCATGGTATTGACCAAGGACAAGGAGAGGCTTAAGCGGGAAGAAGGAAGAACCATAGGCGCAGCAAAGGACCTGGCAGAGCTTCTGGGGATTCCGGATGCATACAGGATCGAGGCATATGATATCTCCAACATAAGCGGAACCGATTCCGTGGGTTCCATGATCGTATACGAAAAGGGAAAACCCCTTAAAAATGATTACAGGAAGTTTAAGATTCGATATGTTACCGGGCCGGATGATTATGCCAGCATGGAGGAGGTTCTTTCCAGAAGATTCCGCCATGGCATCGCCGAGCGGGAACAGAATTCCGCTGAAGGCCTGGATGAGACAGAGGGCAGTTTTACTCGCTTCCCAAGCCTGATCATGATGGATGGCGGCAGGGGGCAGGTCAATATCGCTCTGAAGGTTCTGGGAGAGATGGGACTGGATATTCCCGTGTGCGGTATGGTTAAAGATGATAACCATAATACAAGGGGCCTGTATTATAATAACGTGGAAGTTCCCATTGACAGACATTCCGACTGCTTTAAGCTTATAACCAGGATCCAGGATGAGGCTCATCGTTTCGCCATAGAATATCACAGGAAACTGCGGAGCAAGGGTCAGGTAAGATCCATCCTGGATGACATAGAGGGCATAGGACCCGCCAGACGAAAGGCACTGCTTCGTGCTTTTACCTCCGTAGAGAATATAAAGGATGCGGAGATAGAAGAACTTAAAGCCGTTGATACCATGAATGAAGCAGCTGCTGTCAGTGTATATGAGTTTTTCCATAAGAATGAAGGATAGTGCGGAGGGAGTATATGGCAAGTATTAAACTGCAAGAGTTTATCGAAAGAATGAATCTGAAAAACCTGTCACCGAATATTGACTTATCGGAGAGAGTTATTACGGAGTCCCAGGTTAATCGTCCGGCGCTGCAACTTTCAGGGTATTTTGAACATTTTGATTCCCGAAGAGTTCAGGTGATGGGAAATGTAGAGGTATCATATATGGAGACCTTTGACAGGGCTTACAGGCTGGACAGATATGAGAAGCTCTTTGCCCACGGACAGAAAGATATACCCTGTATGGTTTTCTGCAGGGGATTAATGCCTGAACAGGCGGTTATAGACATAGCGGCCAAATACAACATCCCCATTCTCCTGTCTGACCGCATGACATCAGAGTTTATGGCCAGTACCATCAGATGGCTGAATGTTAAACTGGCTCCATGCGTGTCAATACATGGTGTATTGGTAGATGTATACGGCGAGGGTCTGCTTATAATAGGTGAAAGCGGAGTCGGAAAAAGCGAAGCGGCCCTTGAGCTTATCAGAAGGGGTCACCGTCTTGTAACAGACGACGTGGTGGAGATAAAGAGAGTAAGTGACGAGACCCTTATAGGATCTTCACCGGAGGTTACTAAGAACTTTATTGAACTTCGGGGTATCGGTATTATAGATGTTAAGACCCTTTTCGGAGTTGAATGCGTAAAAGAGACCATGAATATTAACCTTGTGGTTAAGCTGGAGGAATGGAAGGACGGAACTAACTTTGACCGCGTAGGTCTTGATGAGGAATATATGGAGTTTCTGGGGGTAAAGGTTGTATGCCAGACCATTCCCATCCGTCCGGGACGTAATCTGGCGGTTATATGTGAGACTGCCGCAGTTAACCACAGACAGAAGAAGATGGGTTATAATGCAACAAAGGAATTATATAAGAGAGTTCAGAACAATCTCAGGAAAGGATAATAAATGAAGTACGTTTGGGGAGTCGATGTAGGCGGTACAAGCATTAAGATAGGTTTTTTCCGCGAGAGTGGGGAACTGGAAGATGATTTTGAGATCAATACCCGTAAGGAAGACTCGGGAAAGAATATCCTGCCGGATATAGCTGACGCGATTCTAAAATTCATGAAGGACAGGAAGATTTCCAAGGATGATGTATGGGGAATAGGACTTGCCCTGCCGGGGCCCGTGGATGCTGCCGGGGTTATTACCAAGGCTGTTAATCTGGGATGGGGAGTTTTTAACGTTGAAAAAACCATGGAAGAGCTCACCGGACTTGATGTATGTGCTGGGAATGACGGCAATATGGCGGCTCTTGGCGAGATGTGGCAGGGGGCTGCAAGAGGTTATCTGAATGCAGTAATGATTACTCTTGGAACGGGCATAGGCGGTGGTGTGATCGCAGAGGGTTCCGTAATATCCGGACACAGGGGCAGCGCAGGAGAGATCGGTCATATTCATGTTAATGATGATGAAGATGAAGCGTGTACCTGCGGTAATAAAGGCTGCGTTGAGCAATATGCATCTGCCACGGGGATTGTCCGTCTGGCAGGAAGAGAACTGGCCAAAGATGATACCCCATCGAGTCTTAGAGGGTTAGAGAATCTCACTGCCAGGGATGTATTTACCGCAGCCCGGTCAGGTGATAAGATAGCCGGGGAAGTTATCCGGTTATTCGGATACTATCTGGGTCAGGCGATCGGATCGGTCATTACGATCCTTGCGCCGGATGTGGTTGTTATAGGCGGAGGAGTATCAAAGGCAGGAAGTATTCTTATTGAAGCCGTGGAAGAGTATTATCGGGATTATACATTCCATGCCTGCAAGGATGTTCCCCTGGTGCTGGCCAGATTAGGAAACAAAGCCGGGATTTACGGCGCAGCACGGCTTGTAATTAACAGAAATGATTATGATTAGTTAATAATTCAGGAGGTACCATAATGGAGAGAAAGACAGCTTGGGAGAAGTATACCAGGAAACAAAAGACGGAAGTTATGACTTTTGCAGAAGGATACAGACAGTTTATCTCGGATTGCAAAACAGAGAGAGAATGTGTTAAGGAATTTGTAAAGATAGCTGATAATCAGGGATTTAAGGACCTGTCGAAGCTCATTGGGAAGAAGACCAGATTAAAAGCCGGAGACAAGGTGTATTTAACCAACATGGGCAAGGCAATGGCCTTGTTTGTTATCGGGAAGGAGCCCTTGGAAAACGGAATGAACATTTTAGGGGCGCATATTGATTCACCCCGCCTTGACCTTAAGCAGAATCCTTTATATGAAGATTCGGGTCTTGCCATGATGGACACCCATTACTACGGCGGTATCAAGAAATATCAGTGGGTTACCCTGCCCATGGCCCTTCACGGAGTTATTGCCACAAAAGATAAGGGAGTTATCGAGATTAATATCGGAGAAAAGGAATTGGATCCGGTATTCGGAGTATCAGACCTTCTGATACACCTGGCCGCAGACCAGATGGATAAGAAGGCGGCCAAAGCCGTTAAGGGAGAGGCTCTCGATATCTGCGTGGGAAGCATTCCCCTTAAAGGTGAGGAAAAGGATGCTGTTAAGAAAAATGTTCTGAAGATACTTAATGAGAAATACGGTATTGACGAAGAAGACTTTATCTCAGCGGAGATCGAGGTGGTTCCCGCAGGATCTGCAAGGGACTACGGCTTTGACCGCAGCATGATCATGGGTTACGGCCAGGATGACAGGGTATGCGCATATCCTTCCTTCTGGGCCTTGATGAATACGCCCAAGCCCAATAAGACTGCGGTTTGTCTCCTGGTGGACAAGGAGGAGATAGGAAGTGTGGGAGCTACGGGTATGCACTCCAGATTCTTTGAGAATACCCTTGCGGAGGTTCTTGAACTTATGGGTTGTTACAGTGAGCTGACCTTAAGACGTGCCATGTCAAGATCCAAAGTGCTTTCTTCAGATGTAAGCGCCGGATTTGATCCCAATTACCCGGATGTTTCCGATAAGAATAATTCCGCCTACATGGGCAAGGGCATGGTATTCAACAAGTACACCGGGGCCAGAGGAAAGAGCGGTTCAAATGATGCTGCGGCTGAATATATAGGCGAGCTCAGAAGAATCCTGGATAAGGATAAGGTGTCTTATCAGACCTCTGAACTTGGTAAGGTAGACCAGGGAGGCGGCGGAACCATAGCCTATATCCTCGCGAATTACGGAATGCAGGTAATCGATTCAGGTGTTCCCGTGCATAACATGCATGCACCCTGGGAGATTACCAGCAAGGCAGATATCTATGAAGCATTAAAGGGTTATGAATGCTTCCTGAAAAACCTTTAAGGAGATCATTTATGTCTGATATGGAAACAGACCTTATGAGCATTTGCGGACCTGAGTCCGTAAAAAGTCAGGAGCTTTTGAAGAACCACACCACCTTTCGTATAGGGGGCCCGGCAGCATTCTTTGTCTCGACCGACAGCGAAGAGAAACTTCGACGTACGGTGGAGTATTGCAAAGATAAGGACGTGGAATACTATGTCCTGGGAAACGGCAGTAATATCCTGGTTAGTGATGAGGGTTATCCCGGAGTGGTGATTCAGCTCTTTGATAAGTTTAATGATATACGTTGCGACGGAGAGCATATATATGCCCGGGCAGGAGCACTGCTTTCAAGGATCGCAAATGTGGCGGCAAAAAATGACCTTGCCGGACTGGAAGCGGCAGCAGGCATCCCCGGAACCTTGGGAGGCGCCATGGTTATGAACGCGGGAGCCTACGGTTTCGAGATGAAGGACGTTACTGACTATGTCCGGGTCCTGACCCCTGAGGGAGATATTAAAGATATAGCCTGTGAGGATATGGATTTCGGATACAGACACAGCTGCGTCACGGACAAGGGTTATATCGTACTTGGAGCCGAGCTGGTACTGGATCCCGGCAGGGAGGAGGATATCAGGGCACGGATGAAGGAGCTTAAAGACCAGAGAAGTTCAAAACAGCCGTTAGAGTATCCCAGTGCAGGATCTACATTTAAGAGACCTTCAGGGCATTTTGCAGGAAAGCTTATAATGGATGCGGGACTTAGGGGTGAGAGAATCGGTGGAGCCCAGGTGTCGGAGAAGCATTGCGGATTTGTTATAAACAGGGGAGGCGCTACCGCTGCCGATGTAATGGCTCTGATTGAGAGAATACAGGATACAGTTAAGAAGGAGACAGGGGTATTATTGGAACCGGAGATAAAGAGGCTGGGATTTAAGTCTTAAGGAGGATTAACCGTATGAGATTTGTAGTTTTGACAGGTATGAGCGGTGCAGGAAAAAGTACTGCGCTGAAGATGCTGGAGGACATGGGATATTTCTGCGTTGATAATATCCCCGTACAGCTTATATCAAAGTTTGCAGAGCTTACGGCCGGAAACATTACCGGTAATACTGAGATCGATAAAGTGGCTCTGGGAGTGGACATCCGAAGCGGTGACAATCTCAAAGAGATGGAGAGTGTATTCGAAGAGCTGCAGAGCAGGGGATTTCCCTATGAGATATTGTTTCTGGATTCATCTGATGAGTGTCTTATTAAGAGATTTAAAGAAACCAGAAGATCACACCCTCTTTCGGGAGGAGAGCGGGTGGAACAGGGTATAGCCATAGAGCGTAACCGCCTGGCCTTCTTAAAGAAGAGGGCTGATTACATTCTGGATACATCACAGCTTCTTACCAGGGAACTGAAACAGGAACTGGAGAATATCTTTGTTAACAACAGAGAATTTAAGAGTCTTTTCATTACCATACTGTCCTTTGGCTTTAAATACGGGATTCCCACGGATGCGGATCTTGTGTTTGATGTACGTTTTATACCCAATCCCTATTATGTGGACGAGCTTAAGGGGTTAAACGGCAATGATAAGCCGGTTTCGGACTTCTGTATGGGTTACGAAGTGGCCAGGGTCTTTATAGATAAGCTGGATGAGATGCTGAAATTCCTTATACCCAACTATATCGACGAGGGCAAGAATCAGCTTGTTATAGCCATAGGATGTACAGGGGGCAAACATCGTTCTGTTACCCTTGCAAATGAACTGTTCAAACGTCTCAAAGACAATGATCAGTACGGTATCAAGGTTGAACACAGGGATATAGATAAAGACTCCCTGAGGAAGAAATAGGGTGAGTATATGTCATTTTCCGGGAAGATTAAGGAGGAGCTGTCCAGGCACATTCCAAAGTCCAGACACTGCCAGCTGGCAGAGCTTGCTGCAGCCATCGCTCTTTCAGGAAAAATAAAGCCGGATGGAGACGGTTACGATATTATGCTCTCCTCGGAGAACATGGCCGCTGCCAGAAAATACTTTACATTGTTAAAAAAAACATTTAATATAAATACTGATATTTCCGTAAGGGAAACTGATTATCCCCGCAGAACCAAGGTATGCGAGCTTCATGTAGCTGACGGACGGGCAGGAAAAGGAATCTTAGAGAGCCTCAAGCTCATAGACCAGGAGGGGGTACTTAACCTTACGGACCATATAGTAAACGGTTTGCTGATCCAGAAGACATGCTGCCGCAGGGCATTTATCAGGGGAGCATTTCTTGCATCGGGTTCGGTTAGTGATCCGGAGAAGTCGTATCATTTCGAGATTGTATGTCCCGAGAAGACTATGGCAGAGGAACTGGCCCGGATCATTAATGTTTTTGATCTGGATTCAAAGGTAACCAGCCGTAAGAACAGCTATATTGTTTATATCAAGGAATCCTCACAGATAGTGGAGATTCTTAATGTTATGGAAGCCCATGTGGCCCTGATGGAACTTGAGAATATCAGAATACTTAAGAGCATGCGTAACTCCGTTAACCGCAAGGTGAACTGCGAGACGGCTAATCTTAATAAGGTTGTGAGCGCAGCGGTTAAGCAGACGGAAGATATTAAGCTGATCCGGGATAAGATGGGGCTTGACGCCCTGCCGGACAATCTGGCGGAGGTTGCCAGGGTCCGCCTTGAGAATCCCGATGTAACATTAAAAGAGTTGGGAGAGATGCTGGATCCCCCTGTGGGTAAATCCGGTGTTAATCATAGATTGCGTAAGATAAGCGAGATTGCAGATAGTTTAAGATAAAACAGGGAGGAAGAGGATGGTTAAGAAAGCTATCAGGGTGGAGATCCCGACGGGATTGGAAGCCAGATCTGTTGCAGTTGCTGTTCAGATAGCCAGTAAATATCAGAGCAAGGTGTATTTTGAAGTAGATACGAAAAAGGTCAACGCCAAGTCTATTATGGGCATGATGACATTAGGCATTAATGCCGGCGAAGAAGTAACCGTATCTGCAGAGGGCTCTGACGAGTCACAGGCGATGGTTGAGATGGAGAATTATCTTAAGGGAGCGTAAAGGTAATGGCAGAGATGTTTGATGTTGCAGAAAGATATGGCGAGAATGTATTCAGTGATGCCGTAATGAGAGAGCGTTTGCCTAAGCAGGTGTACCGTGAACTTCAGGAAACTATCCAGGAGGGTAAGGATCTTGATGCCATGACTGCAGCTGTTGTTGCTCAGGAGATGAAGAACTGGGCACTGGAAAAGGGCGCGACCCATTATTCACACTGGTTCCAGCCACTTACAGGTGTTACAGCCGAGAAGCATGAGGCATTTGTATCTCCCCAGCATGGCGGAAAGATGCTTTTGGAATTCTCCGGCAAGGAGCTTGTTAAAGGAGAGCCTGATGCATCATCATTTCCGTCCGGAGGTCTTCGTGCCACATTTGAGGCAAGAGGATACACGGCATGGGATTGTACATCTCCTGCATTTATAAAAGAAGATACAACAGGATCGATCCTGTTTATTCCTACTGTTTTTTGCTCATATACAGGGGAATCTCTTGATAAGAAGACCCCGCTGCTTCGGTCCATGCAGGCCATTAATGACCAGGCTTTGAGACTGGTGCGGCTTTTTGGCAATAATACAGCTAAGAAGGTTACGGTATCTGTAGGTGCCGAGCAGGAATACTTTTTGGTTGACAGAGAGAAATATCTTAAGAGAAAGGACCTCATTTTCACAGGAAGGACTCTTTTCGGAGCCATGCCTCCCAAGGGTCAGGAAATGGAGGACCATTATTTCGGAGCTATAAGACCGCGTATTGCGGGATTTATGAAGGAAGTTAACGAGGAACTCTGGAAACTGGGAGTTCCGGCGAAGACTCAGCATAATGAGGCAGCCCCTGCTCAGCATGAGCTTGCCTGTGTTTATACGGAAGCCAATATCAGCGTTGATAATAATCAGTTGGTAATGGAGACATTAAAGAGGGTGGCAGGACGTCACGGACTTACATGCCTGCTTCATGAGAAGCCCTTTGCCGGAGTGAACGGCTCCGGTAAGCACAACAACTGGTCCATATCTACGGATGACGGGAAGAATCTGCTGGATCCGGGCGTTACGCCCCACGATAATGTCCAGTTTCTGCTTGTACTGACCTGTGTACTTAAGGCTGTTGATGATCATGCAGAGCTTCTTAGGGAGTCCGCTGCCTGTGTGGGCAATGACCACAGACTGGGAGCCAGTGAGGCACCCCCGGCTATTATTTCGGTATATCTGGGAGAGCAGCTGGAGGATGTTCTTTGCCAGCTGATCAGCACAGGTTCGGCTACACACAGCAAAGACGGAGGAACATTGCAGACGGGAGTTCGTTCCATACCTGATTTTGCAAAGGATGCTACTGACAGGAACAGAACCTCACCCTTTGCGTTTACGGGGAATAAATTTGAATTCCGTATGGTAGGCTCATCGGATTCAGTTGCCGGACCTAATATCGTTCTTAATACAATAGTAGCCGAAGCCTTCAAGGAGGCCTGCGATATACTGGAGACAGCGGATGATTTTGATATGGCAGTTCATGATCTTATCAAAAAGTATGCCACGGAACATCAGCGCATAATCTTTAACGGTAACGGTTATTCAAAAGAATGGGAAGAGGAAGCTGCCAGAAGAGGTCTTCCGAACATAAAGAATATGCCGGATTCAGTAGGTGCTCTGGTAACAGATAAGACTGTTAAGCTCTTTGAAGAGTTTGGCGTATTTACCCGAAGCGAATTGGAATCAAGGGCCGATATACAATATGATTTCTATTCCAAAGCCATTAATATAGAAGCGAGAACCATGATGGATGTAACCGGTAAGCAGATTATCCCTGCGGTTATCAGATATATTACGGCTCTTGCCGAATCCATCAATGCCGTCAAATCCGTATGTGACGCTGATGTCAGTGTTCAGACGGAACTCCTTAATGAGGCATCCGACCTTTTGTCCGATACCAAGGTTCGCCTGCAGCATCTTACGGATGTAACTGAGAAAGGCTCAGGGATGGAAGATGATAATAAGGCAAAAGCGATTTTCTTCAACAGAGAAGTCTGTCCGGCAATGGAGGCTTTGCGTGAGCCTGTAGATAAGCTGGAGATGCTGGTTGATAAGGAGATGTGGCCTATGCCATCATACGGAGATCTGATATTTGAAGTATAGTATAAGGAGCAGCTGATGCTGCTCCTTTATCATTCTTTTTCAAGAGAAATAGTGGTTTCATAGAAACGGGTAACAGGTGATTCGTTGATATGAAAACCGGAACACAAATACTCGACTATACCGTCAATGGTTGAGGTATAGCTTTTCTGAAGGCTGTTACTGTGCAGCTCATCCCATTTCTTGTAATCAATGTTATATGTGACGTCAACAAAGGCGACTTTATCAGCTTTAATGTTGATGGTGGCTTTTCCAGAATAAGTCTTTCCCGAAAGATACAGGCGATAAAAGAGAAGCCATATAATAAAGGCAATCCTGTTACGAAGGGCGGGACCTCCCGGGGGTCCGTCATTGACAGTAATCTGGATAATACGTCCTTCGGCTTCATTATGAAATACGTCTCTTAGGGATCTGAGATGCTGCTCCAGGGGAGTATCTGCAGAAGACAGGCTTAAGAAATACCTGTCCAATATTTTCTTTTGAAATGCGGAAACATTTTTAATGGTATTTCCAAAAGCATCATTGCAGCGCTCCGCAGTGGATTTTGCCAGAACTTCCGCCATCCCGTTATACATTCTTCGCACAAGACCCTGGCGTATACGGTTATAATGAAGAGCATCACTCAAGCGGCCTGCCAGGTCCTCATTTTCCATACTCAGATTATCCCATTCATCCCGGTGAACCTGGCGAACGAGATAAGATGAGGCTATCTCCCCTATGGCAGGGATAAGCTCCCGGTCAATATCCAGAGGGAAGGTAAGAATCTTATAAACCGGAGCGGTATTAATAAGGGCAGTAAATGACAGAAAATCGATAATATCAGTACATATAATGCAGATCAGATCCGGATTGAGGGAAACAAGTGAACGAAGAATACTTGCTGCATCATCTCCGGCAACGGTGGAATTGGACACGATAATCCCCAGACGGGGGTGTTCTTTAAGTACTTCCCGGGCGGTTACCAGGTCCGATGCTTCATAGATGGTATATTCGGCCTGGGTCATGCAGCGGCGCAGATTATCCTTTAATCCGCCGTCATCATAGAGCAGCATGATTTCAAGTCCGCCTCCTTTACTGGCGGGTAAGGGGGGCATGCTTTCCAGTGCGGCAGCTGCAGCCTCCTCTGCTTCTGCCTGGGTCGAAGAAGAGTCCTCTTCTGCCGGAAAATCGCCATCATTAAAAAAATCATCAGAGAATCCAAAACCATTATCCATAATGAGTCTATTCCTGTCTTTGTGCCTGCTGTGACGTGTTGCCGTTGTTGTTATTGCCGTTGTTGTTAGGGTTATTATTGGCAGCGTTGTTAGCCGGTGCTGCATGCTCCGGTGAGCCGTTGAAGTTGAAATCTTCCACAGGTTTTACCTCGGGATAAACGTAGTTGCCATCCTCATCCACGGTCATGGGCCTGTTAAGGAGGTAAGCGTCATCGGCTGTTCCTGTTGATGCTCCCTCGGGGAGAACCTGGTATACTTCGCCATTTGATTCTACATGACAATCGCAGGACTCGGTGGGTTCTGTTCCCTCAACAAAGAATTCTTCAATAACCATGCTTCCTCTGGGGTCACGGTCACATAATCCTTCGACTGCAAGTTTGCCGCATTTTTTGCATACGGAAGCCGTTACTATACCGGTGGGTTTAGCAAAAGCCTTGGGCGCAAGGTTCTTATGTATCCTGGTCATAATATTGCGCCATATTCCCGTATGGAAGCCTGTATTTGAAAGAGTGGTATTAACGTCATACCCGCCCCATACCGAACAGGTGTAATAGGGAGTATATGCGCAAAGCCATATATCATAATCATCAGATGTGGTTCCGGTCTTACCTGCACAGGGCATATTGGGAAGCTGAGCTGAAGCACCGGTACCTCTGGTCATAACATCCTGCATTGCACTGGTAAGCAGGAATGCGGTCTGCTCCTTAAGTACCCGTCTTGAGGCTGGCTTTTTCTCAACAAGAATATTTCCCTGTGAATCAAGAATCTTTGTAAAATAAGTGGGCTCAATATATGTACCCTGATTTGCAATGGAGGCATATGCTGCAGTAATCTCCACATTTTTAACACCCATGGATATACCGCCCAAAGCAGTAGGCTGACCGATATCGCTTATTATGGATCCGTCTTCTAAGGTCTTATGGTCAACGAGGGTAGTAAAACCGAAATTCAGCAAATATTCAAATCCCAGCTGGGGCGTGATCTCAGTAATGGTCTTAACCGCAATGATATTCATTGACTGGGTAATGGCCTCTCTTACCGTAACATAACCTCTGTAGGAATCTCCCCACCAGTTGTTAACTGCCCGTCCGTTGGAATAGGAGAAAGGCGCATCCTGAATCGCCGTCGCCAAAGTAACACCTGCAGTATCAAGGGCAGGGGCATAAGCTGCCAGTACCTTAAAGCAGGAACCGGGCTGTTTGGTAGTCTGAGTGGCACGGTTAAGAGTAGCGTTACCCACTTTTTCACCACGGCCTCCCACAAGGGCCTTTACTTCACCGGTGGACTGGTCCATAACGGTGATGGATGTCTGGGGCTGGGGAATAAAGTATTTAACCTCCCCGCCGGCAGGAATGGTATCTCCGCTGCCCATGACACTCTTCTTGAATTCTTCGATATCGGCCTCGGCCTTTGCCTGGTCCTTGTAAATGGTGGTGTACTTGGCATTTGAAGCCTTGAAGTACTTAACCATGTCATTCTCGCTGTAGTTTTCCGTGGTACCATCGGACTTCTTCACGGTAAGCCTGTAGGACAGGTCATAATCTATTCTTGCAGGATAGTTCTTATCATTGTTAGCCTCTTCGTCGCAGATCTTCTGAATATCCATGTCCTGAGTGGAGTATATCTGAAGACCGCCGCTGTAAATGGCGTTATAGGCCTGGGTATCGGAATAGCCCTTTTCTTCTTTTAAAGCTTTGGCTACCTGCTCTATAAGTTCGTCCGTAAAATAAGATGTAGTGGAAAGGGATGTGCCCACAGGGTTAGTTGCAAGGACCCGGGAATAAACATCATCCTCAAGGGCCTCATTAAGCTGGGCCTGGGTGATGTATTCGTGCTTATACATATTATTAAGAACCTTGTCCCTTCGGATCTTGTTCTTATCTGCATGGGTAATGGGGTTATTACCTGAAGGATTCTGGGTAATAGCCGCTATAACGGAAGCCTCCGAGATGGTCAGTTCGGAGACATCCTTATCAAAATAACGTTTAGCTGCGGTCTGAACACCGAGACAGTTCTGACCCAGGTTAATGGAATTCAGATAGTATTCGAGAATAGTCTCCTTGGGAAGTTTCTTCTCAATCTGAAGAGCAAGGTATTGCTCCTGTATCTTACGCTTAAGTTTATCCAGGAAGGTTGACTCACTGGTCCAGTCAGTAAAGACATTATTCTTGATCAGCTGCTGGGTGATGGTGCTGGCACCTTCGTTAAAGTTGAAACGGCTGACACCTACGATAAAAGCTCTTATTATACCTTGTATATCAACACCGTTGTGGGAATAGAAACGCTCATCCTCAACGGCGATGAAAGCCTTCTGAACACAATCGGGAATCTTATCGATGCTGACATAGTCCCTGTTGGAGCCGGTCTGAACCAGACGGGTCATCTCCTTGCCGTTGGTATCATAAACAACCGTAGCGAACTTGGAGGGAGCTACATTGATGGAGGATATGTCCGGAGCCGAATCCACCAGTCCCTTAATAAAACCGAAAGAAAGACCCAGACCGGTTACCAGGATTATGAGGAAAATGACTAAAAACACTTTAATTGTACGGACAGCCTTTTTCTTGCGCTTTTTATTGGCTTTGGAACCTGTACTGCGGCGAACCGCAATGCTTTCTTTTCCGTAATTCATTTCTACCCTCCCGAGAGTAACAAATTGTGTTTGACCACTATGCATTATACCAGATATAGAGTATTAAATAAAGGATTAATGGAAGAAAAGGTCGAAAAAGGTCGAAAAAAGTCGAAAAAGGTCGAAAAAGGTCGAAAAAAGTCGAACGAAATGGCTTTAAAAATCCACCGGCAGATTATATAATTTTCATGTGCACAATAAGAGGATCCGGAAAGACGAAGGATGATTGTTGGAAAAAAGGTTTTTAATCGGGCGTGTTAACGGCAAAGAATCAATTTTGGATTTTGATGTGGAATACTATATAGTAGAAAAATCCAAATTATATTCCATTGCTATAGTCAAGGAGCAGGCGGCCTCCTGCGGAGAGGACAGGGAGATAGAGGCAGAGGTCTCATTTCCCATATCGGGTTCAAAGAAATGCGTGGAGAGTCTGGCGAGAAAGCTTATGAGTAATCTTGTTACTCCGAGGTCGATGTATGAGTGTCTTGATGACCTCTACGAAGTATGGTGTTAATGGTTTAAAAGAGGGAGGATACATGGCGGAGAGTATCAGAATAGTGTATGAAGAGGGAAGCGGAGAATATGTAGAAAAAAAGTCCAGGTTCATTGCGACTCTTCGTCCTGTGTCAAACCTTGATGAAGCTTCTGAATTTATAGAGGAAATGAAGAAAAAATACTGGGATGCCAGACATAATTGCTATGCATTTGTTATCGGTGACAATAATGAAGTTACCAGATGCTCTGACGACGGGGAACCTTCGGGAACTGCCGGACGTCCCATGCTGGAAGTTCTTATTGGCGAGGGGGTACATAATGCTGCAGTTGTGGTCACAAGGTATTTCGGAGGGGTTCTTCTTGGAACGGGAGGGCTGGTTCGGGCTTATCAGGCAGCAGTAAAAGAAGGAATACATTCAGCCCGTATAATAGAGAAGACAAAAGGGGTATTGTTTAAGGCCCGTTTTGAGTACAGTCTCCTGGGAAAGTTTAATTTCATTCTGGCAGAAGAGGGGCTGGTCCCCATG